>MDSV01155805.1_pt1 | contig 81211 bp, 65 predicted proteins | sample 810851 | NCBI WGS metagenome assembly MDSV01 (sample SAMN05326640, study PRJNA326480) | marine metagenome | isolation source: seawater | place: Atlantic Ocean: North East | collected 2012
CATCAATTGTGACGCCACCAGTCACGATCCGATCTATGCGACGCCCCGTAATAGAAAGTCGTCCGCCCTCTTCGATTACTCCCATATCACCCGTGCTGTACCAACCGTCCCCGTCCGCTAATTTCCCAACTTCGTTTCCAACGTAACCAAGAGCTCTCGTAGCACCCCTCGTCATAAGTTCACCATCATGGGAAACTCGCACCTCGACCCCCTGCAGCGGACATCCCACATCTCTCCTGCCGGCCCGGACCTCCTCAGGTCCAGCGGTGGCTATCTGCGAGCTCATCTCGGTGGCGCCATAGGTCAGTGCAACCGGCCATCCCGAGTCTACGGCCCTATTGACCAGGCCAAGTGGTGCGTGGGCTCCACCGATCAAAACACACTTCAAGCGTTGTGGCGCGCTCCTCGTACCCCACTCGTCTAGGAGGCGGTGCAACTGCGTCGGGACAAGTGACATGTGGGTCGGCCCTTCTTCATCTTCCAGAAGAGTGACCGTGTCAGAAACATTGAACTTCCCTGGGGCGATAAGTTGGTTTCCAAGCAAAATCGAACGGGTGATCAGTGCTAGTCCACCGATATGCGCCAGAGAGAGAGACGCCATCCATACGTCGTCACGACACAGCGACAATCTTTCTGCCGACCCATGAGCATTCGCCTCGAAATTCTCCCAAGACAAGGCGACACCACGAGGACGACCCGAAGTGCCTGACGTCCACAGTATCGAACAGGACCCCTCAGGAGGATTGCCCATAGCAAGAGATTTACGCGCTTGGTCTCTCGCGGCCTCACTCAACCTGGGATTCAGCGGTGCCGCGATGAAGCCAGCCCGCCACGCAGCCAACAATTCGACGACACCTTCCACATCAGGTTCAACCTCGAACGTATGGACCAATCCGTTAGCAGATAACGACTCCCTAACCTCGCGCAACACTCGGGCGCGAATCTCTACTAGATCCGTGATCTCCGCGAGTGAAAACCATTCGGAACCCGAGGAGATCAGCAGAGCTTCCGGAGACAGCGGCGAACGACTCAGAAGGGTCATATCGAATCAGCCCAGAGCTAAGCCCAAGGCCAGAGCCGCCCCATAGACGATCACTACCCGCGCTGTCTGACCCAGAGCAGGAATCAACTCGGAAGGGTCTCTGTAGCGAAAGGCCGCACGAAGCGGTGACATGGCCAGTGGAAGAGCAACGAGAGAAAACAACGATGCGGTCGGCCAAGCATAGACCTTCCAGCCAATTACTGGGACGAGGGTCCCGCAGACGATCAAACAAACAAGTTCTACACGCGTACCCACCACACCAATGCGCACAGCCAAGGTTCGTTTGCCCGCGCGTTTGTCGGTCCGAAGATCGCGGAGATTGTTCATCACTAGAATCGCCGTGCTGAGGGCACCTAGGCCCGCTCCCGCAAGCAACGCATCAGGGGACCACGACAGTGCCTGCACATAGTAGGTGCCGGCAACAGCAATGAGACCGAAGAACAAGAAAACAAATACATCCCCAAGCCCATGGTACGCCAAAGGCAAAGGGCCACCGGTATAGGCGACCGCGCAGATTACCGAGGCCATGCCGATCAAGAAAATCGGCCATCCCGCAACCGCCACGAGGTACACGCCCGCTAACATGGCTAAGGACAGTACTATGAACATTGCCCTCCTGACTTCTTCGGGCGCGATGATCCCGGCCTGAGTCACCCGCGTCGGGCCTACACGATTTTCGTCATCACTACCGCGCACGAAATCGTAGTAGTCATTCCCTAGATTGGTCCCAATCTGAATCAGTAACGCTCCCACCAGGGCGGCTACCGCAGGAAGAGCCACAAAAACACCATCATGAATGGCGAGGCCGGCCCCCACGGCAACTGGAGCAACCGCAGCTGTAAGAGTCTTGGGGCGGACTGCTATGCTCCATTCCTGTATGCTCCCCTTCAGGGACGTTGCCATCATACTCACGAAGTCAGCGCCAGCTACCTATGATTCGCGTCGTAATAATCGAGTCCAGCTGTGGATACTCGCGTCTCAGATAGTCATTCCCCTGCACGCGAATCGAATCCTGACTCGGCGTGCGATCCGCATACGCACCATAGAAGCCCATCGGGACCTCGACGCCCTCTACAATCTCGCCGACCGGCGGATACCCTACGACACCTCCGGATGCAAGCACATCAAGTCGCGCGTTATCAGCTAAGTTGATGTATAGCTGAAATGATCGAGTACTCGGGCCACCTCGAGCAAAGCTTACCGTGCCTTGGAGATTACTCCCGATGACTGGCTCGTCATCCAGGGGATGGTCACGCCACACTGAATCACGCACGGGCTCTCCCGAGTATCCCCATTGCGCGACAAACCCATCGATCATCCGGTAAAAACGGGCACCCGCATAGAAATTATTTTCTACTAGGTGCCAAACCCGATCCACCGCGAGTGGTGACCAATGCCGTCTCATCTTCACCGTAATAGCCCCCTCGCTTGTCTGAATATCTACGAGGAATGAATCCGGAGCCTGAGCAGTCAGATCATCGAGGGACGGCTTGTACAGAGCAGTATTGGGACCCGCACAGGCAACAATGACCAGTCCACTAGTCAGCAACACAAGACGGCGGACCCACGCACAGTATACCAATTAACTCAGCACCTCCAGCACCTTCTCGACAACTGTATCCTTCCATAGGGTACGCATACGATGTCCTTCAGCACCATCGGTGCGCACCCGGATCAATCGGGTCCCACCCATGGCGATGGCGTCTTTGACGGCTACTTCAAGTTTTTCGACCGAAGTCTCTAGGGTTTCGACTCCGTGTGCAGCAGCTGTATGCGAGGGGTCTAAACCGTGCGGCGTCGTAAAGTACTTGGTGAAGTCAGGTTCGAACTCAGAGATCGGAAGCATCCCGAAAATCGCTCCTCCATCGTTATCCACCAGAACTATCACTAATGGTGCGTCGTCCTCCCGGCTCCACAGAAAACCATTCTGGTCGTGGAAGAACGCAACATCTCCTATCAGTAGCACAGTCGGTCCACTATGCTGAGATGAGATTCCGAAAGCCGTCGACACCACGCCATCAATCCCGCTCGCACCGCGATTTGCAAAGACATGGATATTCTTCCCTGCCCCATCCTCCATGCGCAGAGCAGCGAACGCGTCGAGGTCTCGGACCGGCATCGAACTCGAAACAACTAAGGCTGCGTCGTTCGGAAGAGCACGCAGCATTACCCCGGCCACCGCACCCTCACCGAGTTCACCCTCGGAGATAGGTGAAAGAGCTTCTCGAGCCGCTCGATCCGCTCTAGCCCAAGACCTGAAGGGCTCTTCTGATAGCCCCTTGCTGGGCGTGGGCCATTTCGAGCTCATTCGGGTAAGAGCGTCGACCGCATCCGCCCGGAAATACGTTCTCGCAGTTCCTCCATGGTCCTTCCACCTCGGACCATCGTCAATAACCAGTTGCTCTGCATCAGCGTGTTGGAAAAGCCACCGTTGGAGGGAGGCAGAAGTGGGGGATGCACCTACGCGAACCACGACCTCCGGGGTCAGGTGCTCGCGCACGCGGGCATCGCTCAAGAAGAGATCGTAGCCAACGATCACCCGATCATCACCGACTCCGAAGCGAGCACCACTCAAGGGATCTGCGAGCAGAGGAAACCCTGTCACAGAAGCGAAGTGCCTTACGGCGGGGCCAAGAAGAGAAGCCTCTTCTGATGGCCCAGCGACGATCACACCGATTCTCCCGGCAAGGCATTTTAAGAGCTGCCCCAGTTGCTCCTCAGTAATGGCTGGACGAGTCGACTCTATTCGCACCATCGGTGATCCGTCTGCTCGCCCCTGGAATGCCAGCGGATCCTCAACGACCAGGTCATGTGCTGAGCCTTGGGGCTCGAGCGGCTTGTCGAACGGGACGTTCACATGCACCGGTCCCTGAGAAGAGCCGCAAGACTTGTCCCAAGCACGCCCGGCGATGCTCCTTAAATGCCGGAGCGATCTGGAGTCGATTGTTGGTTCTGACAGTTGGAAGAACGCACGGGGGTAGCGTCCAAAGATTTGATGCTGATCAATCGCCTGGTTGGCATCCGCCCCTCGCAATCGATTAGGTCGATCCGCTGATAGCACGATCAAAGGAACCCCTGACTGACTGGCCTCTACCACTGCTGGAAATAGGTTGGCGACGGCAGTCCCAGAAGTCGTGATTATGGCTGCCGGACGTCCCGTTGCCTTCCCCACTCCTAGGGCGAAGAAACCGCAAGCACGCTCGTCTAGATGCACTCGCACCCTGAGTCTCTCGTCAGCCGCGCACGCCATCACGAGTGGAGTCGAGCGCGATCCTGGCGCTATGACAACCTCGCGCAAACCAGCACGTGCTAACTCGTCCACGAGACTACGAGCCCACACGGTATTGGCAGTCGATTCGGTCACTGATTACGCCTCAACGCGTTGGATTGCTAAAAATCATTATCTAGATGCAGTTCTGCACCAGCTGCGCGAAGTGCATCGAGCATCGGTTCGAACTTGATGCTGGTTTCCTCCCACTCAAGCGCAGGAACTGACCCTTCAACGATGCCCGCTCCAGCGAAGAGACGCCATCCCGAGTCTTTTGATACCCCCATCCGAAGCGCTGGACAGAACACTCCGTTGCCCTCGGCGTCGAACCAACCCACTGGCCCGGCATACCATCCACGCTCGAAAGGCTCCTCTCTCTCCAGGAAGGCCATCGCAGCATCTCGCGGCAGCCCGCACACCGCAGCTGTGGGGTGGAGCAGTCTAACAAGATCCAGTATGCCCACAGTAGATGGGACAGACGCCCGGATCTCAGTTTCCAAATGCTGAATCCGGGCTAGCGTCAGCACGTGCGGTTGCGGATCCGTGCGGATGTTGTGCCCTACAGTTTCTAGCTGGGCCACCATATCGTCTAGGGCGATTTGTTGCTCGGCTCGGTCCTTATCCGAAGCTAAGAGTTGGGTCGCTAGCTTGGCCTGCTCTCTCTGCGATTCACCTCGCCTGATCGATCCTGCCACAGCAGTAGCATGGAAAACCCCATCGCTGAGAGCTGCAACAGTCTCCGGAGCCGCACCCACTATCGCCGAGCCTGGCACGGGCTCGAAGAGGAAAACGTGACTGCCCTGATTCATCTCCCACAGTTTTGCTACCACGTCGACGGGATCAATCACACCTTCTCTACAGTCAACGTCCATGGTACGAGCCATCACAGCTTTCGAGATAGATCCGGATCGTATTGCACGTAGCGAACTATCAATTGCCGCTTCCCACTTCTCCCGCTCAGTTACGAGGCCGAAGCCAGACTTTCTTTCTGGGCTCCCAGAAAAAACGGCTCTCGATGTCATCTTATCTCGAAGCAACTCCGCTTTTGCACGAAGCCTCTGAAAGACTTGGTCCCTCTCTTCATTCTTGACCAAAGCCCGCACCCGAAGCCAAGTATCCCCTGAGTCGCCACGCTCTAGTTCTATCGCAGGAAGATGGAATAGACTATCCGGAAAACCTGCCCAAACACCTGAGGCTTTATGATCAGCCCGAAATGAAAAGCCTCCATAAAACCTCAGGCTAGAATCACGATCTGCTCGACCTGGAAGAATCATACGTTGCATTAGTTCGCACGCAGCACTCGCGGTCTTTGCGAAACGGTCGCCATCACTGAAGTGTTCTGCTCCGAGTGACAAGGTGACCCCCCTGTGCGCAAACCAGCTCTCCTCTCTCGCCCAGAAGCCCCTCGGTTCGCCATTTGCTTGATGCAGAAACGATTGCGGGCTCAGATCAGGCGCTGGCACCGACACAGTCGCTAGGCGACTTAAGGAATCATGTGAGGCCAAGTGTTTTCCCCAGAACTTCGGTCAGCCGACCGTATCGATTGATACCGGCTGGAAATATATGATTTAGGACACGTTCATGGAGACCCAGGGCTCGCGCTAGGCACCTGCGCTCACTGAACGAGTGTGTATTTTGGCCTTGATCCGGCTACTCTCACTTGAAAGCAAGAGAAGACGATGAGCAAAATATCCCTACAGGATCGTTCGGACTACCTGTCCAATTTCAATGTGAAGGGGGTTACGGCCAGGGTCGCGTCAGTGCCCGATATCGCCCTGGGGATTGGCCGTCTCAGGCCTCGCATGATAACGGCTATCAGCCTATCGCTAATCTCACTTACGGCTTCCTGCAGCGTTGACAGAGCGGAAGAAGGACGAGATGCCAAAGAGGTAATGCAGACCTTCATCTCACCGCGAGATTCAGACATCCTGATCGCTGATCTGTCTTCCGACTCTGAAGGGATCCCGGTAATAGGTGCGCTGACTAACCTCACCCAGAGGCCCGACTACGACAATCAGCCCTACTTCACCCCCGACGCGTCAGGAATCTGGTACACGGCGAACGACCCACAAAACGGACAATCAGACATCTGGCGCTACGACTTTGCCACAGAAAGTGTGACCAGGATCACGCAAAGCGCGCCAGAGAGCGAGTACTCAGCGACCGCCCTACCCGACGGATCAGGCATCTCAGTCATAAGAGTCGAGGCTGATTCGATGCAAAGGCTCTGGAGATTCGATCTGGACGGTTCAAATGCCTCACTCATACTTCCCGAAATAGCACCCGTGGGATACCACAAATGGATCAACGAATCAACGGTGGTGATGTTCGTGCTAGGTCGCCCGGCCACCCTGCAGGTCGGAGACCTCGAAACAGGTCAAGCCCATATTCTGACTGAGGACATAGGGCGCTCGATTCACAATATCCCCGGCACAGGAGACATTTCCTATGTGCAGCGTCATGAGGACGGCTCGGCAACGATTATGCGCCTTCCCGGGCAGGGTGGCCCCCCGGAGCGAATCAGTGAAGCAGTATCGGGGGGTGACTTTCACGCTTGGACTCCAGATCATTTCCTTCTTATGGCAGACGGCCCACTTATCTTCGCCCGCAGGGACGAACCAGAAGCAATTTGGAAGCAGATAGCAGACTTCTCGGATCTTCATTTGAACCTGTCCCGGCTCGCCGTAAGCCCGGACGGAACCCAAATTGCCTTGGTCGCGGAACTCGATGCTCTCGAATTGCCCGCGAACTAATCGCTGACGAGCCCAGCGCCCTCGCTATCTAGAACCACATCTCTTGAAGACACACCAACTGTTATTCACGGACCTCCCATGAAGCGAATCCACCTACTTCCCATCGCCCATTGCCTCCTAATGGCTACTGGCATCCTTCCTAGCTCCATTAACGCCCAGGATGAGAACCGTGTAGCTCGCCTTGTCCCGAGCACCGATAGAGTAGTGGTCGCCTTGGGTTCCCAGATGCCGTTCTCGGTTACTGCGTTAGACAGTTCCGGCTCCCAAATCGACGCAGCGATACGTGTTGTAGCTCCACGGAACTCGATCCGACTTAGTAACGGCTTCGTCGAGGGGCTCTCGCACGGGGAGTTCGAAATCACAGCAACGCTAGTGGTCGGAGCTGGCTCGGAGTCGGCGCCGATGTCTATCAGTGTCCCTGTTATCGTAGAATGGCCCCCAATCGAGGACCTCGAACTCGCAGGGCGGGAGCGGACGCTCTTTGTAAGTACAACAATCCAGCATGACATCCTCGCGCAGCACTCCGACGGCTCGCAGCGGCCAGACCCTCAAGTTTCGTGGAAGTCCTCAGACCCACTGGTCGCTACAGTCGACGGCTTTGGCAACGTAACCGGCATCTCGTCAGGACACGTCACGATCGAAGCATCGTTCGAGGGTGTGTCGGCATCACTCTCCTATGAGGTCGAAGCTGTACCCCAAATCTCATTGAACCTCAAAGGAGGCCCGACTGAAGCTCGGACGGGCGATGTCATTCATTTCCAAGCGGTCATTACGGATATGACCGGTGAGGTCCGTACCGATATACCAGTTAACTGGTCTCACTCATACACAGCTACCGATGGGATGTTGGGGGTCGCCGCTACAGGTCAAATCAATCATCAGGGTTCCTACGTCGCTGATATACCTGGTATCCATACAATTACCGCGACAGCCGGCGCGGTGAGTGCTCGACACTCTTTCCAGGCGAAATCCCGGGAGGTCGTTCAGGAACTAGAATTGGTGGGTCAAGGCGCCGAAAACTGGTATCGCACCACTGATCTTTGGGCTTTCGAGGGGCTCGATGGACGAGACTACGTCATCACCGGCTCCAAAGTCTCGGGTGGATACGCCTTCTTTTACGATGTCACGGATCCCACCGCACCGGTAAAATACGACTCCATTCAAGTGGACGCACGCACAGTAAACGACGTAAAAGCATCTCCAGACGGCAGATATGCAGTGCTATCTCGCGAGGGAGCCACCAACAGGCGCAACGGCTTGGTAATCGTAGACATGGCCATTCCCAGTGAGCCTAGGGTGGCGACGGTTTACGAGAATGGGATAACCGGCGGTGTGCACAACATGTTCGCAGACGACGATTATCTCTACGCGCTTTCCGACGGCGACAAGTACGTCATTATCGATATGACGGACATCTACAAACCTGAATACGTCTCGGAATACAATCACCCCGATAGTCGAATCCACGACGTGTGGATTGCTAACGGACTAGCCTTCTCCTCCGAATGGGGTACCGGAGTCGTAGTCGTGGACGTAGGAAATGGTCGCTGGGGCGGATCTCCTCAAAATCCGGTATACGTGAGTAGTTACCCCACACCATCGGGGGCGACACACGCCGCATTTCCATACTACTCAGAAGCAACTGGTAAAACGTACCTCTTCCTCGGTGACGAAATCATGAACCGTAGTGGGCTAGCGTGGGCAGGATATCCGCGCTCGATGGGTTCATACGCGGAACAATACGATCCAGCCTCAGGCGTAGGCGGAATCCCACTCGTCACAAGAGGCTATATCCAAATCATCGACTTTACTGATCCCGAGAACCCTGAAATGGTAGCACGCTATGAGGTGCCAGAATTCGGAACGCACAACATGTGGGTTGAGGACGACGTCCTTTACCAAGCGTACTACGAGGGCGGTGTCCGTATGGTCGATGTGAGCGGCGAACTGATGGGGAATTTGTACACCCAAGGTCGTGAGATCTCGGTCTTCAAGTCAGCAACACCGACCGGGTATACGCCCAACGCAACCATGGTATGGGGAGTGCAGCCATTCAAGGGGCACGTTTTTTTCGCAGACACGAACTCGGGCTTATGGTCCGTCAAGATGCTTCCACAAGCCCGTCCCGTCTCGCAATAGACCTAGGCCACCAAGAAATAGACCTACCCTGCAAGCCACTCTTTCCACTCAGCTTCAGCAGAACCGACCGAGAGTCGGTTGCCGATTCGCACTAGAGGCTGGCGCAAAATCATAGGTTCTTCGCAAGAAATTTCGAGCCAGCGGTCGTCAGTATAATAAGCCGTCTGAAGACCCAAAGCGTGAAATCTCTTCGCAGTGCGATCGATCAGACCTTTTTCCCCAAACTTCTGAAAGAAACGCCGGAGTTCTCCCTTAGATGGGTTCCGCTGCTTGAAATCCATGAAATGGACTCGAACGCGGCGTTCTTTGAAGAAGCGCTCCGCTTTTCGAACGTCGGCGTTTTTTTTCACGCCAAAGATCTGAACTTCCATAGCGTATATGATAACAACTTGATTGACGGAACCGCTTGCGCTAACCGTCCACGTCGTGAGGAATTACAACGCATAGGTTTCGCACCACGGCAACTTTTGTGACCCGAATGGCGGATAGCCCTTTAGACACCCGATGATTCATAACCCTCGCTTTTGGCTCACGGTAGCAGGTTTATGGCTGATCGCCGCTGGCTGTGCACATACGGCCATGCATGTCTGGACCTTCGTGCTTGAGAACGGGATTGGAGGACTGCGCGAGTTCGCAGTAAACGCCATGAAGCAGGCTCAATCTCCAGACCCTCTAATGCCGAGCATGTGGCGTCAATTTAGGATGTACAGTGCCTCCTTCGGCCTCCTGCTTTTTCTCGCCGGTTCGATCAACTTGCTTTTTGCCCGGACCGATATCCCGCGTCGCTTTCAGGCAAACGTTGCATTACTAGGAACAGTGTTCTGGACGATCGCTTTCATCCCATACGCGTTTGTTGACCCGGTAATCCAGTCGATTGTCGTGGCATTTATTGCGGTGCCCCTGCATGCGATTGCATACCTGACTGCCACACTCGCTGAAGAAGACTGAGGCTCGCTGTTCAGCAGCCGAACCCGAACTAGCGGCGACTGGCTCGGAGTTCCGAAAGAAGAGACTGTGCCGCACCGCCTAGATTCGTCCTACCCTGCGTGTAGTTACGAAGGAGAACCACCCCGATTTTTGCCTCCGGATCGACGGTCATGTAGGCATTGTACCCCGCTACGGAGCCTCCATGGCCAGCGAACCAATTTCCTTCATCGTCGCTAAGGAGTGATAAGCCCAAACCATAGCCCCTTTTTGGATTCTCAGGTGTCTGCATAGCTAACATCTGTTCACGGCTTGATTCCTTAAGAATCTTGAGCCCTGGCACTCCAGCTATTGCTCCAAGAAAACGCCCTAGGTCACCTACAGTCGAATACACTCCCCCGTTTGGGACCTTGTACCCTCTCCCAGCGTGCTCCCTCATCGGCGCTTCAGAGCTGATCTGCTCGTCCCTTAAGACATAGCCCTGTGCTAGACGCGGCTCTAGCTCAGCACCTTGCACTACAAATGAAGAGCCAGTCATACCAAGTGGAGTGAAAATCTCATCTTCGACGAGCTCAATAAATGGACGGTCAGCTGCTTTTGAGAGAGCTAGACCAAGTATGCCAAAACCGATGTTAGAGTATTGATAGCGGGCACCTGGGATTGAATCGTATGCGGTCCTCGGAATCGACTCGAGGATCCGGCTCTCCCAGTCGCTAATCGGACCTACCACTGATTCGGACCAGTCCGGCTCACGAATCAGTCCGGCCGTGTGAGAGGCTAGATGGCGGAAGGTGATATCCTCGCTACCAGGCCGGCGGTCTTGAAGGTCGTTGATTTCTGGCAAGTATCGTGAGACCGGGTCGTCCAACCTGATCACGCCGCGATCTACTAAGACCATCATCAGTAATGCCGTTACTGATTTAGATATCGAACCTGTGCGAGAGACAGACGCAGAACCCATTGGCTCTCGCGTATCACGGTTCGCAAGCCCCCACGCATCCGCCCACACCAAGTCACCGTTGACCATGATACCGGCTGCTATGCCCCCAACCGCATCGTCAGCTACGTCTTGAGAGATTGAAAACGAAAACTCCTCGATAGCGTCAGCCCACCGAGCGCGCTGAGCTTCGAGCGGGTGAGCTACAGTTACTAAAAACGCCAAGCATACTATAGTCGAGTATACACGTGCAGTTTTCATGAGACGCTCACACCTTGTTCTCTCCAGGATCGTACTGCTGATAGTACTCGTTCGACGTCAGAATGGTTGTTATACAATCCGAAGGAGAATCTCAGCACCCCGGCTCGAAGCGCAAAGACAACTCCTGCGTCCACGAGATGTCGATGTAGCTCGTTCACCTCAGGATCCTCGGCTGTGTAGTGACGACCACTGCCCAAGTGACCGGATGAAACGATGTGAGCCAAATGAGGTCCTGGGCGACCACCCACCACCGGCATACCCAAGTCCATGAGTCCATCAGCCAAGTCCGCAGCCAAACCACGGACATGCGCTTCAATCTTCGACACGCCCACATCCTTGATGAATTGCAGGGCCGCTCTAGTCGCGGTCATACCCAAGTAGTTGTAGTTGCCGAGGTCAAACCTCCGGGCTCCAGGAGCGTAAACCAACGGAGCGTCAGAGTACGCCGTTTCATGGGCGTCGAGTGCGATCCCATACCTAGCGACATGGATGGGGACAAGCTGCTCAGCCACCTCCCTTCGAACGTAAAGAAATCCAAATCCATATAGGGACAGCAAGCCTTTTTGTGTAGCCACTGCAAGGGCATCAACCCCCATCGCCCGCACATCTGTCTCAAGAGACCCTATCGACTGAGCTCCATCTGCTAGTGTCCACGCTCCAACACCTTGAGCAGCCCTCACGATCGGTTCCACGTCAGTAATGAAACCTGGAGCAAACGAAATCGTCGGAAACGTTACGATCCGTGTGCGCTCGTCTATCGCGGCGACCATGCGATCGACCGGGATCGACCCGTCGACCGACTCAATTGATCGGACCTCCACCCCATACCGACGGGCGAGATTGAACCATAGATAGATGTTATTGGGGTGCTCCAGATCTGGGCATACGACGACGTTGTCACCGGCACGCCACTCTAAACTGGCAGCGAAGAGATTGAGTCCCTCGGAAACGTTTTTTGTTATCGCTACCTCATCCGCTTCGACCCCAATAATTGATGCGATCAAAGCCCTTGTCTCATCAACCTGTTCGCGGAGAACATCTTTATCACTTGTCCCAGCAATCTGCTGATCGAGGTAAGCGTTGACGACATCACGAACGCTCGAAGGAATTAGTCCCTTGGCGGCGATATTCAGATAAGTCTGTTCCGACGCACCGGGAAAAAAGCTTCGGATCTGGTCGTTCAAATAACATTCCCTCTTTTGGATTCGGAACGGACGACAAGACACGTTCCCACAAGATCACCCATGACGTTAACAGTGGTGTTCCCCATGTCTACCAGACGGTAGATCCCACCAACGATAGCGGCTACTTCGATGGGAAGGTTGAATGCCTGCACGTAGATCAAGGCGATGACGAAACCACCCCCTGGAATACCGCCTGAACCCTCCGAAAGCAGTAAGCCAATCAGGACAACGGATACGAGGGCCGCTGGAGTGAAAGACACCCCCGCCACTTGGGCAGTGAATAGCAAAACTGCACCAAGCATGACCGAGGTCCCGTCCTTGTTAAGCTGCGCACCGAGCGGAAGCGTGAAGGAGTAGACGGACGACGGCAGTCCCATCCGATCCGCGGTTTCCAGTGATACGCTCAGCGACGCCAAGCTCGAGGTCGTCGCAGCCGTCGTCGCCCAGAGCGGCCCCGTCTCGCGCAAGAATTTCAGTGGCGATCGGGCACCGCTCAGCCGCAGAAGTGCCATGTAAGCCAGAAAGACCACAAGCTGCGCCAAGTAAACGCCCACCAAGAAGCGCGCCATCGGACCGAGAAGTGCTGCGCCATAGGTACCAACGGTCACCGCCATAAGCGCTCCGATTCCTACCGGAGCGGTCAACAAGATGACATCTACCAATCTACGAAAGAGCGCGGATACGTCTTGGTATAGTCCGGCTAGACGCATTCGAGAACCCTCCGCCAGAAGTAGGGTTGCCACGCCGATCAGTACAGCGATCACCACAATCTGAACCACGTTGCCTTCCACGAACGCCTCAAAAGCGTTCCGAGGAATCATTCCCAGAAGTACCTCAGCGATGGACGGGACCGTGCCGACGGGTCCATCCACAGAACCTGTGAGCTGTATTCCGATACCAGGTCGGAGCACTGCCATGGCTCCGAGCCCAAGAAGGAGTGCAGCCACGTCGGTCGTGACGTAGTAAGTCATCGTCTTGCCAGCGAGTCGACCAAAGGTCTTTACGTCGCTGAGTACGGTCAGCCCAGCGAGCAGATTGAAGAACACCAGCGGCACCGCGGCAAGTACGAGAAGGCGGATAAATAAGTCGCCCACCGGCTCCACTATGGCAGCGGCATCTCCAAAGATGCCGCCCACCATGGAACCAATCACCATGCCGATGAGGATCTGGCTCCCCAGCCCGATTTTTCGCATGACCCCGAAATTGCACACGTTACCCCGGTAAGCAAGTGTCGGGAGAGAAGTTCATTGTCTCGGGAAAAAGCTCGACTCCTACTCTAGAGGATTACTTCTTCTGCTTTCCAGACGTGCAACACGAAGGGATCAGATCCGGAGTGAGCCTTTACCTATATGTCGAATCCATTGATGCACTGTATACTATTTCCCTGAACAGTCCACGCATGAGGACCAATGGAAATGCGCCGCTCATTCCTGCTCGCGCTAGTCGCGATCGTCACCACTTCCTGCTCCAGCGCCGAAGCCGCACCAGATGGTGCGATGTCCGAGGCCAGTACACCCGATCCTGATCTTCCGAGCGTTTTGGTGTACAAGTCACCAACGTGCGGGTGCTGTAACGGTTGGGTCGAGCATATGGAACGCGCCGGGTTCGTGGTCGATGCGCGCAACACCACAGATCTAATGAAGATCAAGCGCGATGGCGGAGTCCCGCCACAGATGTCTTCATGCCATACAGCGATCATCGACGGCTACGTTGTAGAAGGTCACGTTCCAGCCGAGCAGGTGAAGCAACTGTTAGCCGAGCGTCCACGAGTCGCGGGGATTGCCGTCCCCGGCATGCCCATCGGATCCCCGGGTATGGAGGGGCCAAACCCTAGACCATATCAGGTGCTTTCATTCACCCATGCAGGTGAAGCAGCCAGCTTCGCAACCGTAGACCCACGCTAAAGGCATCCGTCTTTTCAACCAAACCAGCCGTCACCATTAGGAACCAACCCTGGCCTTTGCGAATCGGTAGTATGGTTGAGAGTCGAGTTAAGTGTGTGCATAAACCTTCTCTTATCGTCTCATCAATGTGTACATCTAAGACCTGCAGATGGCGTCCCCCGTGTCCTATCTAGCCAACCGCCTGATCCCGTTACTAGTTTTCCTGTCACTACTGCCGCTGTCACTTGAAGCACAGTTTCGGCGAGGAAGACAGGCTGAAGTTGTTCCCCGCTGGGCCCCTATCTCGATCGGAGCCAAAGTCGGTTGGGACTCACAAGCCAACGCAACTACCGTCGGCGGACACGTCAGAATTCCGGTCGTTCGAAACGGAACGATCGAGCTGTACCCTAGTGCTGAAGCAATATTTCTGACTGGGACCAAGGAGTACCAGTACAACCTCGACGCCGCATGGGTGCCGGGTGCTGCTGGAGGTGGGGTGTTCGCTGGCGCTGGCGTCGGATGGAGGGATTCTGTCATTGGTATGGATGTTGGCGATCCCCGACAAACGCTCTTCGGCTTCAACGCATTTGGAGGCGGTAAAACAAACCTAGGACCCATGCAGATCGAAGTCGTGCTCCGGTGGACGTTCCTCAACGAAACGCAGTACCAACCGAACTCCGCTTCGATCGGTCTAAACTTCCCACTTTGGCGCGCGACGTCTCAACGCTAGTCGCTTAGCATAAACCGGTCCCATCCGCAGGATGTCATTCTCTCTATCCTGTTCTCCACCAGTCAGTGGGATTAACACGCCGCCCAGGTGCGAACCGGTCCGCAAGCCAAAGTGCGAATCGACGAAGACGAGTACCCGCCAGCCACCTCCAGACACGCGCCAGCGTTTTTGAAAAATCAAGATTGTATGGGCAGACCCGAACACAGATCGAGCAATCAGAGTTTTGGTTTGACCAGAATTGAAAACAAGGCTCAGCGTCAACCGTCCATTTCTTAACGCCTGTGATGTTTGACCGGTTGTGTACCTCATCGGACGGGGGGCCATCCGGTATAGCATTAACTGGACAAGCATCGGAGCACCGGCGACAAACTTCGCAGAATTCTCTAACACCAAACGAATGCGGCCGATCCGGATCTAGGGGGAGATCGGTAAAGATTTTTCCGATCCTCACCCTGGGTCCGAACTCTTCGGTGATCAGAAGACCGTGGCGTCCATATTCCCCAAGCCCAGCCTTGAGTGCCAAAGGAATCGCTAACGCGGTATCGTTCATCGTAGCCACCGCTCGGTAGCCCAGATTGCGCACGTACTGAGCTAGACCTAGCAGCACAAGCGTATCGTGAGAATAGCCAACACCTGTAGCCGTTCCACTCAGCGCTGAAGGCACCGTATCGATCAGTTCGCGATCCATCTGTTGCGCGATGACGATCACATTCGGCAGATCGGTTGGTAACTCCTGCGGTTTTTCCGTCTCACCCAGGCGCGAGTATGCATGTGTGTAGACCCAGCGCTCATCATATTCGGTTATCCCAATCAGGTCCGCCCCAAAAACCCGACCTATGTGCTTAATCTCACGACTCATCTCGCTCGCAGATTCAACCGGCACCCGATCTTCGGGTCCCTCTCGGTGAACAGTGAACGGATCAAGAAAACCTTCGCGTCTATTCTCACCCTCTTTTAACTCAGCAAAAATATCAGGCAGGTGCCAGGACGCATTGCGCAGAGCATAGTCTTTTTGTCGGAAGCCTTCCGCTGTTTTCCACTTCTTAAGAGGAGTGCGATACGTCTCGAAGAAGCGGTCTGTGCGGTCCGAGCGAATCTTCGGGTCCCAAAACGCCCTTGAGTATATGTCGTCTCTCTGGCTGAAACGCTCGAAGTGCTCAAGAACATGAAAGCCGGCTTCCTCATCGGAGGCGATAGGCTCGCTCATTTACACATTCACCCATTTTGAAAGGCCCAACATCCTTTCAATCAGTCGTAGCATCGTCCTGAGTGCAAGCCAAACTGAGCTAAGGCTGCGATTCTTGGCTGGCTGCTCCGCTAATCGTGACTCCCGAAGACATTCATCATCCTAGCAAGAACGGCACGACCGATTGAAGCCACATTTCCGGTGATTCTAGGTGCACCGCATGGCCCACACCTTCAACCTCTACTAGGCAAGAATGTGGAATAAAGCCTTCCATTTTCCTGGCGATGCGAACGAACTTTATATCTGAGGCACCAACTATCAGAAGCGTTGGGCATTCTAAGCATTCTAATCGATCCCATAGAGATGACAGCGTGCCCGTCCCAAGCCCTCGCAGTGCGCAGGCCAATGCTGCCGGCTTGTTTTCCATACGCTGACTCCGCACACGATCTCTGACTTCGGGTGGAAGCCCTTTCTGCGAAGCAAATATCGGGAGTCTCTCCCATCTTTTAACGAAGTTCGCAATCCCTTCTCTTTCAATTGAGGTTGCGAGTTGACTGTCCCCTTCTCTGCGCTCTATTCGGTCTTCTTTGCTCGACAGACCCGGCGATGCGGACTCCAGCACAAGTTTGCGCACACGGTCGGGGCGTGTCAGCGCGACATGAAGAGCGATCCTCCCACCCATTGAATAGCCAATTAGATCATAATGCTCGAGGTTCTTAGTCTTCTCGTCGACAGCTGCTATAGCGTCATCCAGAGTAAAACCTCGACTTGGAGCCTGAGCCCTGGGCCCGTGACCAGGAAGGTCTAAAGCAATCGGAATGACACCCCGTTCTCTCATGGCATAGATCACCGGATCACCCCATGAGTGAGATGACCCGGTGAACCCATGGAGAAGAACAGCTTGAACGGGAGGCCTCAATCCTTTAGATGCGCTGACGATCAGCCCGCCAGCGCTTCACAGCCATCTTGATCGACTTCCGGTCGCTCAATTCACCAGCCTGAATCCGTCTCACTAACCCCTCTAACTCATCGTCGGGAGCAAACCGCAGACCGATCAAGTGACTAGTAGAGATGGATTCAACCTGGCCGTGCATCTCCGGTGGCAAACAGCGCAAAAGGCGCATCCGCTCCTCTAAGCGTATCACACGATCCTGAACTCCGAGGGCGAACAATCTGGAGAATATGGCGGCGAAACTCACCCCGACTCCGAAAGCACCCAGCAGGGCCGCTTCTACGGAAAAGTCGACCACAATTTTGTACAGGAAGCAGATTGTCGGGATAAAAATCAACGGGATCGCCACATAATGAAACATGGGCACAATCTTGGCGTGACTGGCGGCCGACTGAGGCTTGCTCATATGAGTAATTCCAGCAGTGAGAAACAGGCTTGGGAATATAGCTGAGCAGCGAAAAAGGTTGGCGAACCAAGCCAACTCGAAGCCCGTGCCTTGTCAGAAAAAGCTAGACACTCTAGCGAATCAGAAAGCCTCCTCTCAGAGGGTCTTCCGGAGAAATCAAGAATTCATGCCGCCCGGTGACCCACGCCCTACCAGCTACTTCTGGGATGATCGCCGACCTTCCTTCAGTATCAACCTCTTCAAGGATGGTCCCGTCGAAACAAGTGCCAAGGATACTCTCAATCCGAATCTCTTCGCCTACATCAAGTTCCCCGCGCGCCTTATGAATCGCCAGGCGCCCGCTAACTCCTGTTCCTGTAGGACATCGATCAACTTCGCCGTCAGCGAAGACGCAAACGTTCCGGGAATGGTTTTCGGCATTATGGGCATCTCCAACGAAGATGGTACCGTAAACGAAGCTCAGATCATCATCCTCCCTGTGACAAGGCGGGTCCGCTTCCTGCACCGCATTCTTGATCCGCCGACCAAGCTCAATCAGACGATTCCCTTCCTCGGGTACTAGCGTGAGGTCATACGCGGATGCGTCGACATAAGCATAGTACGCTCCACCGAAAGCGAGATCATATTGAACTGTGCCTACTCCTGCGACATCCACCGTCGCATCGAGACGCTCCGTGTAAGAAGTAACATTTTCGAACCTCACGCGACTAACACTGCCGGTGGAATCAACATCCGCTCGCGCGCAAACAAATCCTGCGGGCGTATCGATCCCGAGCTCAACCACCGAGTCCAGAATAGGCACTAGACCGCACTCGACCAAAACAGTCGTCACACCGATGATCCCATGTCCACACATGGTGCTGAAGCCCGAATTATGCATGAAGAGCACCGAAAGGTCGGCCAGCGGAGTCACTGGCGGCATCACAATACATCCGTACATGTCGGCATGTCCTCTCGGTTCCCACATAAGCGCACGCCGGAGTTCATCGCTATGCTCACAGGCCCACCTCCGCCGTTCAAGGACCGTCGCACCCTCTAGGTCTGAAAAACCTGAAAGAACAACACGGAGGGGCTCGCCCTCGGTATGCGCATCAATCGCACATACACGTGTCCATGACTCTGGGGGAACCCATGACTGAGCCATACCGTACCAATCTTCCACGTTTATATTCTCCTTGCTGTCCAAAGTCTTCTTAGGAAAATTAGGACTTACTTCTTAAGAAGCTCTTCCGAAGCCTTTCCATCAGATCGGTAATTAAAACATGCCCAAGAGCACTAAGGATGCGGACACACAATCCACAGAACGCCGCGTGGACATGGGCGAACGAGGGGACATCATAGAGCCCACCACACCCGGCGCCATGGAGTACGATTACACCAATTTCTATTTTGGTGCAGGGTCAGACGCGTTTGCCTTACTTGAACCCTTCGACGATTGGTGGCGTGAGGTCAAGCCAGCTGGGTACTACCTCTACGAGCTTCCGCTCCATTCCGCCCCCGGAACACGGGTGGATGTTGAGGACACCAAGACGGGTGAGATACGTCGAGGCTTGGTCAACTTCGCATCGTACAACTACCTCGGGCTTTCTTATCGAGACGAGGTAAAGCAAGCCATCAAAGACGCGGCAGACCTATATGGAGGGGGCTCTTCTGGCTCTCCAATTCTGTCCGGTACTACAGTCCTGCATCAGCAATTCGCCGAAGAGGTCGCCGACTTCAAGGGTACTGAAGCCGCAATGATCTTTCCCACTGGCTATAGCGCCAATGTTGGAACAATCGCCGGATTGATGCGTTCGGGTGACCTGATCGTTGCCGATCAGTTCGCTCATGCCAGTATCGTTGACGGCATGATTCTCTCGAAAGCCAAATCTCGGTTTTTCAGGCACAACCGTGCTGACGACTTAGATCGTAAGCTCACGGGTTTTGATGGGAAAAAGCTCGTGATTGTCGAGGGGGTCTACTCCATGGACGGCGATACGCCTCCGCTTGCGGAGTTGGTGGAAGTCTGCCAGAACCATGGCGCCAGATTGATGATCGACGAAGCCCACTCAGCTTTTCTATTCGGTGAACAAGGGAAGGGTGTAGCCGAAGATCAGGGGTTCGATAAAGAAATCGACATCCACCTCGGGACATTCTCGAAAAGCCTCGGGGGTCAAGGTGGTTACATCGCTGGCTCGACTCAGTTGATCAACTACCTCCGTGGTTTTTCACGATCACGCTTCTTCTCCTGTGCCCTTTCGCCTGTAGTGGTAGCAGGCCTGCGTAAAGCACTCGAGCTCGCACGAAATGAGCCCGAACTTCGGAAGCAACTCTTCGACAACGTCGCATACATGCAGAAGCTCCTCGGAGAAGCTGAGGTTCCTATGGGAGACTCGACTTCACAGGTGATTCCAATCATGGTTCGCGACGATGCTCGCATCTACCAGATGGGTGAAGAAATCTTCAGAGAAGGCGTCTACATCAACCCAGTTAGATACCCCGCAGTTGGCAAGCACAAGTCTCGCTTCCGCATGTCAATCTCCGCAGCCCACACCAAAGAAGACCTAGAAGAAGGGGCAGAAAAGATTGCAAAAGTACTTAGACGCTACGAAATATGTCCGTAGTCAGCAGCTACCGCTTCCACACCGGAGTGAGCGCCTTTTTCGAAATGGCAACCTCCGATGCGAGAGCCCTTCTTCCTGAGCATCTTGAGCCCATTGAGGTGACTCACCAACGAAGCGTGCTGTCGGTCACGGCCTTCCTCTTTGACGACTCAGTGGTGGGCCCTTACACAGAGATCATGTTCTCCGTAGTCGTCCCTCCGATGGTAGCGAAGTGGGGCAAGCACGCGAAGGCCGGATTCTATCCGTTCCTCGCAGCTACGTCCTCTTCGGAAGCTCGACGTATTAAGGCTGACCGATTTCATTTTCCCTACCATGAAGAGTCGATTGATGCCCAGTTCATCGAGACGGACGACAAGGTTCGGATACGGATCTTTGGTGCGGGGAAACCGATACTCGACCTAAGCATCACCCCGGGCGCTTGGGACACCACAACGCACCTTCTCCAAGGATTCATGATGAACGGAGAAGAACGGCTACGCACAACTCTGCAGATCAGTGGTGATTATACAATGCATGAAAACGAGGAGGGGCAGATGACATTGTTTCCGCACCCGATAACCGCCGACCTCCTACGCCACGAAGTCTCACCACACCCGTTCCGTGAGCACTGGTTCAAGAACGGAACAGAGGTCTTCCATATGCTGGAAACAATCTGAAAAGGGACCAGCGCCCTCAGGATCTCGTATTTACGCTCTTTGGCGAGTACCTCCTAGAGAGGTCCGACTCGGTATGGGTAGGCAGCCTGATCGCGCTTCTCGAGCCCTTCGGACTAACAGAAGGGGGCGTCCGAACCGTGCTCTCCCGAATGGCGAAAAAAGACTGGCTTTCCTCCGAAAGAAGAGGTAAAAGCTCGTTTTACACGCTTACGGATCGGGGGCGGGACCTTCTCCAAGAGGGACAGAAGCGCATCTATCACCCGTCTTGGGATCAAGACTGGAATGGTGAGTGGTTCGTTCTAGCCTACTCCATTCCAGAAGGAGACCGAAGCCTCCGAGATCGACTCCGAGATCGACTGGCCTGGCTCGGATTCGGTTCGATGGGCAATGGCCTATGGATTTCTCCACGAGACGTGGAACAAGACGTTCACGCGCTATCCGCTAGCCTCAATCTCCACAACCATCTGATGTGCTTCCAAGCGAGACCAGTTAACGATCTGACTGACGGCGAGCTAGTAAGTCGCTGCTGGGATCTCGAAGCCCTGCATCACAGCTATAACGACTTCGCCCAGCGATGGAGAATCGCAAGCGATTCAGCAGCGGCTCATACCCGGGCCGCGAGGGAAGAGAGTGATGTCCGCGCCTTCGTACTTCGCTTCGAACTGATACACGAGTTCAGACGCTTTCCCCTGAAGGACCCTTTCCTTCCGCGAGATCTATTACCCAAACCTTGGGGGGGAGACGACGCCACCGATGTATTCCGAGACCTCCATGACCGGCTTATGGGCCCAGCGGATAACTGGGTGAGCGACGTTCTACGAAATGCGCCCCCTCACATCGATCAGGGCCCGTCTGTACCATGACGAATTACTTTCCAGTAAGTACCAAAGAGTCGACCGCACGGGTAGAGTTCTGCGCATGAATAAACTGCCGAAGTACTTTCTTATCGGCGTCGTCGTGATCACGACGAGCACATCCTGTGCCCCCGGCGATGCCAATCGCTCAACGAGGGTGCACTCAGCATTCTTAGACATCGTAGCCATTCAGGATGCTCGGGCCGAAGAGGGTATGATGCTAGACCGTCTGACCGCCTACACACGGTCTGAAAACCGTTTCATCCGGGCGATGTCAGTGCGTGCTTTAGGGCGACTAGAAAATCCAACCCTGGCTAGCACGATCGAAGGACTGCTGTCCGATCCGGCACCTGAGGTACGGATTGAAGCCGCGAATGCACTTGCACAGGCCTATTTTGGGGCGAACGGCAGTAAAGCCCTGCACCCTCTAATGACTCGTGCTGACGTCGAAGTTGAAGTCGCGACAAAAGCGGCAATAGCTAAATCGATTGGGAGACTGCAGCTCAATAACGAACTCCAAGCACTGGCAGCAGAAAGTCTGCTCCAAATGAGCTACACGGATGGTGGTGACGCCCCCGGCGAAGTCATGGAAGGTGTGGCCCTGGGAATAGATGCACTCGCACGTTCAACCCGCGGTTCCATTGTCCAAGGTCGGGTAATGCGGCGGCTCGACGAGCTCCGCATGTACCTGGATGGCACGGTCACGAGGACACATCAGGCGAGGGTGAGAGCTCTGGCGATCAACGTGCTCGGCAGCGCCGCTCAGCTTGATCTAGAGCAGATAAGAATTGCGCTGCGGGATGAGAGTGACGCAGTCAAAGCAGCTGGTGCTCGCTGGATCGGTACCCTCCCGCGAGGTGCTATACAAGGCGAAGGACTGCGGCAAGTGATGTTCAGCCGGTCGGTTCCTGCTCAGGTAGAAGGGCTGCGGTTCCTGCTCAACCAACCTCGCACGCCCCAAACGTGCGCGTACCTGAAACAAGGTGCCCGTGTGCCAGCCGGCGGGGCTGTTATCCCACTGAGCCTTCGCGTTCTTTCGATAGACGGACTCGCAGAACCATGCCCAGACTCTATCGCTCAACGTACTGTATTATTAGCCGCATCTTCGCCAAGTCAGCTCGACTCAATCGATTGGCAGCCTGCATCTCACGCACTAGTCGCACTAGCACAGATATCCCCTGATGCGGCCGCCAACGTGCTCGGTGTACATGCAATGAGTCCGGAACGTTTTGTCAGAGCCTATGCAGCGCGTGCGGCCGGCATAATCGGAGAGCGAACCGTTCTTAGCGCGCTCCTGCAGGATCCGATACCCAATGTCCGAACTGAAGCACTGCGTGGTCTTGCGAAGCTAGATGACCAAGCGTTGGATGCAGCAGCAATTAACCAACTGGTAGTCGAAGATCCACAATTGATTATGGCGGCTACTGCAGTGCTCGAAGGCTCGACCGATCCTAGGGCAGCCCCCGCTCTTGCTGACGCCTTAGACCGGATGTCCAAAGAAGGTCGCGAAACATTTCGAGATGCCAGGCGCGCGCTACTTGAGCGCCTAGAAGAACTGGGTGACTCCGGACTATCCGAACGACTATTGCCATACCTTTCCGACTATGACCAACTCGTGGCCCAAGATGCATCTAGGGTCCTAGAGTCATGGAATGGCGGAGCCTATTTCCCTAATCCGACCCCTAAACGAGCGCTCGCATTACCTACCATCGAGCAGCTCAGAGAGATGGCAGTCAGTATCGTGGTGCTGCACATGCAACGAGGTGGAGAAATTCATATCGAGCTGCACCCATACGTGTCGACTGCGAATACATGGAGGTTCTTTACACAAGTACGTGAAGGATACTTCGACGGTCTTACCTTTCACCGTTGGTCTCCCAACTTTGTGATTCAAGGTGGGAGTCCCAATGCAAACGAGTACTATGGGAGTGGACCTTTCAGTCGGGATGAAGTCGGTATGCACCACTGGCAGGGCACGGTAGGGATCTCGACGAGAGGCCATGATACGGGTGACGGGCAGATCTTCGTTAACCTGCTGGACAATGCAAGACTGGATCACCAATACACGATTGTAGGGACAGTCACCGAAGGACTGGAAGTCGTCGGCCTAGTCAACGAGGGCGACGTAATCGAACGGGCCGAGGTGCGCCTGAGCCACTGACCTCCTAGAATCGGCAACGTTTCTGAGGATACACTAAGGAAGAGATACGCATGCAGCTGTACACGAAAATCCTGATTGGGCTCATTGCGGGCGCAGTCGTCGGCGCGGTCGCGAACCTCGGAGAGATCACAATTCTCCAATCGATCTTCAGTGAGATTGAAATTCTGGGGACCGCCTTTATCAACCTGATCACGATGATCGTGATCCCACTGGTAGTAGCGAGCCTCTTGGTCGGTACCGCATCGCTGGGTGACCTGACTAAGCTCGGTCGTATAGGTGGAAAAACGCTCGCCTACTATATGCTGACCACAGCCGTGGCCGTCACTATTGGTCTTGCGCTCGCTAACGTCCTGAAGCCTGGTGCCGGAGTGACTGAGGAAACGCGAGTAGAACTGACAGAACGTTACGGGGGTGACGCAGCGTCCCGCATGGACATAGCAGAAAACGCCCCCAGCTGGAAAGAAACACTTCTGCGAGTAATCCCCCGCAATCCAGTTCAAGCAGCAGCTAACATGGACCTCCTGCCGCTGATCTTCTTCGTCATCTGCTTCGGGGCAGCGCTGACAGTTGTCTCGCCCGAACGAAGAGACAGCGTGTTAACCTTTTTTCACGGTATCAATGATGCATCCATGGTCCTCATCAACTGGATCATGGAACTCGCTCCTTACGCAGTCTTCGTTCTAATAGGCTCAGTCGTGGCGAACTTTGGCTTCGACCTGCTCCAAAGCCTCCTGACATATACACTAGTAGTGTTTGGCGGCCTGATGCTTCACGCGTTCGGCACATATGGCCTCATCCTGCGGTTTATGGCCGGATTGAACCCGTTCAAGTTCTACCCTCGTATAGCGGCTGCGCCATTGCTAGCGTTCTCTACGTCCTCATCGAATGCAACACTCCCTCTCACTATTGAGACGGCCGAGGACAAGGTCGGAGTATCGAACGAAGTTGCATCCTTTGTGCTACCCCTAGGCGCCACCATCAACATGGACGGAACAGCCCTCTACCAAGCCGTCGCCGTCCTGTTCATCGCCCAAATCTACGGTGTCGATTTGGTACTCGCAGATCAGTTAATCATTGTGCTTACTGCAACGCTCGCGTCCGTGGGCGCAGCGGGTGTTCCCTCAGCGGGTATCATTACCCTGATCATCGTCCTGAACTCAGTAGGTATGGGCGAGCATGTACAAGCCGGCATTGCGCTTATCCTTGGCGTCGATCGAATCCTGGACATGGTCCGGACTTCCGTAAATGTCACGGGGGACATCACCTGTTCGGCGGTCATCGCCCGCAGTGAAGGTGAGACACTGACTTTAGCGAATGGAATAACGGCACAATCCACTTAACATCAATACTGACCGAGGCCCGGCCAGCAGGTTCGTGCTACGGCCCTTTCGTGTCTGACATCCCCACTGCAGTTTCAAGTTTATCGTATCCCAAGAAGGAGGATTTATGGATCGTCGAGGCTTCGTCACTTCCGGAATGGCAGCAGGACTAGCCGGAATAACCGCTTCCGGGGGAACGCTTGGAGCGTTTCTCAATCATGCGCCCGGTTTTTCGCCTGGCAAGAGACTCGCTAACGGTGATATCCGCCTCAGCTCCAACGAAAACCCACTTGGCGTATCTCCAGCCGCACGCGACGCAATTATCGAAGCAATCGTCGAGTCAAACCGGTATGGCGGCAGGCGCAGGGAAGTCATCGCCGCTCTCTCTAGTTACGTGGGTGTGAAGCCTGAACAGATCACGCTGGGCTTCGGGTCAACAGAAATCCTCCAAATCTGCACTCAGGCCTTCCAGGGTCCGAATACACCGCTCATCGCAGCGGCACCGACGTTTGAAGACGTCATGGATTACCAGGACACCATGCCTTTTGAAGTGCACACGGTCCCCCTCACAGCGGACCTCCAGCACGACGTTCAGCAGATGCGGGATCTGTCGATGAAACGTCCGTCTGTCGTCTACTTCTGCAACCCAAACAACCCCACTGGGACAATCACTGCTTCGGCCGACATAGACGCTTGGATAGCGGAAGCGCCAGAAACGACGGTCTTCCTGATGGACGAGGCATACCTGGAATACGTAACAGATGATCGGTACTGGGACAGCCTCAAGTGGATTGAACAGAAGCCCAACGTGGTCGTAATCCGCACCTTCTCAAAGATCTTCGGAATGGCCGGCCTGCGCCTCGGATACGCAGTAACGCACGAAACGACTGCGGCTCGTCTCCAGGAGCATTCGATTCAGAACAGTCCGAACGTACTAGCGGGCGCAGCTGCAATCGCGTCGCTCCAGGACGATGGAATTGTAGAACGCGCGATCACTGTCAACGAAGAAGCAAAGTCCATCGTGCACACTACGTTGAACGAACTTGACCTCGAATATCTTCCGACCAACACGAACTTCATCATGCACAAGATCAACGGGGATCTGCCGACATACCGTAACCGCATGGCAGACGCAGGCCTTCTAGTCGGCCGAAACTTCCCGCCTATGCTCGACCATAATCGTCTATCGTTCGGGCTACCCGAGGAGATGGACCAGTGGGCATCAGCGATTAAGGATTTTCGCCGAAAAGGCTGGATCTAGCTGACATTGTTCGTGAAAGGACACCCCGCCTCCGGAGTACCGGAGGCGGGGTGTCCTTTTTCTAAAAATATGTGCGACCCAACCTAGTACCCCATGACTGAATCGCTCGACTGGAGACGGATTACCCACCTCGTCATCATCAACGTCTTCGTCGGCGGGATGGTAGGGATCGAACGGACTGTCCTTCCCCTCCTTGCCGAGGTTGAGTTCGGGATCGCCTCAAAAACTGCAGTTCTCGCATTCATCGCTACGTTCGGGATCACGAAAGCGGGAGTGAACTTCTTCGCTGGTGCGCTCTCGGAACGGGTCGGACGCAAACGTCTTCTAGTAGCTGGATGGCTAACTGGAATCCCGGTCCCCCTCATTTTGATCTGGGCTCCAAGTTGGTCCTGGATCCTGTTCGCCAACATTCTGCTCGGCGTAAATCAGGCACTAACATGGTCCATGACAGTGGTCATGAAGGTCGACCTAGCAACTCCCAGGACGTTCGGTCTCGTAATCGGCTGGAATGAGTTCGCGGGATATACCGGCATGGCCGCGACAGCAGCTTTGACAGGGGTCTTGGCTACATCGTTCGGCCTGAGGCCAGCTCCCTTCGTTCTCGGCATCGCTATGGCCTTGATCGGACTTGCACTGGCCCTCGCAGCTGAGGATACGAAGCCTCCAGCAAATCAGACAACAGGAGCATCGCCTATCTCGATGGGTGAAGCACTCGCTCGAGGGACTTGGACAGACCGTCGCCTAGCCTCGGCAAGCCTCGCCGGACTTGTGACCAACCTCAAGGATGGCGCGCTTTGGGGGCTTCTTCCGCTGCTACTAGCCGCACGGGGGCTGAGCGTTGCAGAAGTCGGTCTGATCGTCGGGACCTACCCACTGGTATGGGCAGGAAGCCAACTCGTGTTTGGCCCGCTTTCGGACCGGATCGGCCGCCGTATCCTGATCTGGTCCGGACTCGTAACCCAAGGACTCGGCGTGAGTCTCTTCACCGTTAGCGAATCTCTACCACTATACATGATAGCGGCGCTCATCGTGGGAACCGGAACCGGTATGGTATACCCTGTCCTGCTAGCTTTTGTCTCGGACAATTCAGCTATCCATTGGCGCGCCTCAGCCCTAGGTGTCTACAGGCTTTGGCGAGACTCCGGATACGCCGTGGGCGCGCTCGGAGCCGGTTTCATCGCGGATCAAATCGGAGTGGACGGAGCGCTCTCTGTTACTGCCGTAGTCTTAGTCTTGGCTTGCGCTCTGTTCAGCCTAGCTGCCCCAAAAACGCACTCTTGAAACGCACCTCAGTCTAGTTCTTCTGAGCGCTCTCGTAAGACAAACTTCTGAATCTTGCCCTTAAACTGCCTCGCTCAGCGTCCTTGAGTGAGTCAGGCATACATTAATTTCCGCCTCGGTAAACAAGCTCACCACCGACAATCGTGGCTACGACTTCAGTCTCAGAAATGAGATCCTCCTCAATCGTCAAGATATCCTGCGAAAGCACCGTTACATCGGCCAGTTTACCCACCTCTAGAGTGCCCTTTAGCTCTTCTTCGAAGGCGCCATATGCTGCATTGGTCGTATAGGAACGAAGCGCCTCTACCCTAGTCATACGCTGATCTGGGAAGAGCACATCACCACTTGCCATCCTGCGCGACACTGTTGAGTAGTAGTTTGCGATCGGGTCCAAATCCTCAACTGGTGCGTCGGTGCCATTCATTACAATAGCCCCTGATTCGATCAGCTTGCGCCACACATAGGCCCCCTGTTCGGCCCGGCGCATGCCAAGCTTTGCCGCTATCCAAGGACCGTCCGAGGTGGCATGCACACCTTGCATCGACGCAATTACACCTATTTGGGCAAAGCGTGGTATGTCGTCTGAGTTTAGGTGCTGAGCATGCTCAATTCTCCATCGATAATCACCCTGTCCCGCGGAGTTGTAAGCGTCCTCAAAGACATCGAGAGCCTCCCGGTTCCCACGGTCTCCAATCGCGTGAACATTGAACTGATATTCATATTTCATGGCGAGCCTGGCCGTTTCTTTCACGTCCGCAATGGGCGTGGTATTGAACCCCGCGCTAGACGGCAAATCTCTATAGGGTTCGAGCAGCCACGCACCGTGCGAACCTAAGGCTCCGTCTATAGAAACCTTGATCGCTCGCACGGTCAGTCGATCGTCCCCGTATCCAACCATACGATATTTGTCCATGTTTTCAGCGAGAGACCCGGGATTGGCCCTAATCATCGAATAAATCCGGATCTTCAAGCTCCCATCGTCGACCATCTCCTTCCAAAGATCGACGGTACCCCATCCCGCCCCCGCGTCATGAAATGACGTGATGCCCTTAGAAAAAGCTTCCTCCTGGGCTAACAGTGCTACTCGTCTGGGATCCGGAGACATCGCCCCTTGGCGAGCCGCTGATAGGAGCCCTGAGGCCGTCTCTCGGAAGAGGCCGATAGGATTTCCCGAGGGATCCCGAACTATCTCCCCTCCCGCTGGATCTCCCGTAGTCGCACTAATCCCTGAAATCTGCATCGCGTAATCATTCGCGAACGTCGCATGGCCACTAGCGTGCGTCAGTATAACCGGGTTTTCTGGAGAGACTGCGCTCAGTGAATGATGATACGGAAGACCGTCAACATTAGGCTCTGGACGCAGATTCCACTTCTCCTGATGCCATCCGCGCCCCGTAATGAGTTGCCCGGGCTCCGCTCCTGCAACCGCCTCCGCGACCATGTTTACAACATCACCCCAATTTTCCACTGCTGTCAGGTTCAGTTCCAGCTGAGACTGGCCCACCCGCATGTAATGGGCATGCCCTTCAATGAAACCCGGAACAGCAAGCGCCCCGGCTAGCTCAAGGACTTCTGTATCCGAACCGATGAAATGACCTACTTCGCTATCCGAGCCAAGCGCTACAATTCGACCATCACGGGCAGCAAGTGCAGAAACCTCACGCCCCTCATCGTCAATGGTCACTATCTTACCACCTAGAAGAACCAGGTCGGCCGCATCTTCAGCTGGTGCACAAGCAGTAGTGCTAGTCACCGCCAAAATCAGTAAGCAACACAATGAGTTTCGGTTCAGCATCAGGAACTCCATCAACGTGAGGGTGCGCGAAAGTAGCACACCCAATTGTACCTGCCGAGCCTATCCACAAATCGGCCCTTACGTCGACTCTAGTCGGTGTACCCCGTCCCTATACCGACACAGGTCAATTCACCGACCGGAGCCCGGGAATGCTGACACGACGAAGGCGTAGGCTATTCGCAACAACGCTGATTGAGGAGAATGCCATGGCGAGTGCTGCTAAAATCGGGTGTAGGGAGCGAAGCATGGTGGGCAGGAAGGCAAACGAGTACAACACACCAGCCGCTACTGGGATTAGGGAGGCGTTATAGAAGAATGCCCAGAACAGGTTCTGTTCAATCGTCCGTAGCGTACGTTCGCTCAAGGCCAGTGCCTCTGATACGGCCCTCAAATCCCCTCTCATGAGCACCACGTCGGCCGTTTCCATCGCCACGTCCGTCCCGGTCCCTAAGGCCATCCCAACATCCGCGACAGCCAATGCCGGGGCATCATTGATTCCATCACCGACCATTGCCACCGCCCCCCCCGCGCGCGCTTTAAGCTGACTAACCACCTGTGCTTTTTCACTGGGAAGCACTTCGGCGTACACCTCATTAATACCAACTTCCTCAGCTATAACATTAGCTACCGTCTCACGATCACCCGTCAGCATGATGACCCTAAGCCCACGTGATCTAAGTGCAGCGACGGCAGCTACCGAGGTCTCCTTTACGGCGTCAGCGACACCAATGAGTCCTGCCATCCGACCGTCGACCGCCACCCATAGAGGGGTCTGCGCCGCGGCCTCTACTTCTTCAGCTCGGCTCGTCCACTCCATCACTCCCTCCACACCGAGATGCGTCATTAGGGCCGAGGTCCCCACGGCGACACTCCGGTGCCCTACCCTTCCGGAGACCCCCCGTCCCGGGATCGCTTTGAACTCCTCCACGGCGCTAATGTCGAGCAACCGAGACTCAGCCTCCTCGACCACCGCTCGGGCAATCGGATGCTCACTGAGCGCCTCGACAGATGCGGCGAGCCGGACGTATTCATCCGCCCCACCTAAAACTGAAGCCCTTTCGTCAGAAACCACGCTCTGAACGGTCGGCTGTCCTCGGGTTATCGTTCCGGTCTTATCGAGCAACACGACGGAAAGGTCGCGTGCGCGCTCTAGGGCCTCCGAACTCCGGAAAAGGATGCCTCGGCCAGCAGCTCGTCCTGTTCCCGCCATAACCGCGGTCGGTGTCGCCAAACCGAGCGCGCACGGACACGCAATCACCAGAACCGCCACGAAACGCATCAACGACTCAGTAAAATCTGCCTCAGTTCCGAACCACCAAACCGCCCATGTAACTATCGCGATCACTATGACAGCCGGAACAAAAAGAGCAGCCACTCGGTCCGCCATCCGTTGGATGGGCGCTCGTGAGCCTTGGGCATCACCTACCATCCTGACGATCTGAGCGAGTGCACTGTCTGAGCCCACGCGTTCAACACGCATCTTAAAAGCGCCTGTCAGGTTTACAGTTCCTCCGGTGACCGAGGCACCGTCAAACTTCTCAACTGGAAGGCTTTCTCCGGTCAGCATACTCTCATCGACCGACGTCGCGCCTTCGATCACACTACCGTCTGCAGGGACCCGCTCTCCAGGACGAACCAGCAGGATATCTCCGACACGAACCTCATCCGCGGGCACTGACTCTTCACCGCTCTCCGTTATCCGATTAGCAGAGTTAGGGCGAAGTTCGAGGAGCTCTCGTATAGCCGCTCCTGTCTCCCCTTTTGCTCTGACCTCGAGAAGCTTGCCTAATTTGATCAGTGTTATGATCAGAGCAGCGGTCTCGAAATAAACATGCGTACCGAAAACTACTATGTCGTTGGTCAGCGCAACGGTAACCATTGCGGACCAACCGAAGGCCGCACTTGATCCAAGTGCTACCAAGACGTCCATATTTGCAGCGCGGTTTGCCAGTGACTTCCACGCACCGACGTAGTAGTCCCAACCGACCCAAAACTGAACTGGCGTTGCTAGGGCGAACATGAGCCAATTCACCCAGGACTCATTCGCCCACGAACCAAGAAGACCGAAATCCCGGAACATGCTTAGAACAAATAGAGGCCCTGCAAAGGCAACGCCCGTCCAGAATTTTCGGGACTGAAACGCAATCTCCTCATCGCGAGTAATCGCCTCGGCGTCAGTCAGTTCGACTCCCTCTTCTACTCGCACGACCCCGTAACCCGCTCGCTCAATCCGCTCAATCATGTGGTCGAGCAAAACCTCTCCTGGATCGAAACGCACGGTAGCGCGCTCAGACGCGTAGTTGACCGTCGCCTCTTCCACGCCCGGTATCTTCAGCAACGTCCGTTCTACGGTTGCTACACAGTTCGCACATGTCATCCCTGTTACAGAGATCACCCGCTCCCGAAAGGAGGCATTCATGTCATCACAGCCCCAGAGTGTGTCAGTCGGCAGTTCGTACTCAGACGGACGGAGGAAAGTTGATTTCCTCCATCTTGTCCTCAATGACCGTCCAATCCAGAACCTCAGGATCCCACGACACTGTAACCTGCTTGCTTATATGCTCCGCCTTTACGTCTTCGACGCCATTGAGGTCCTCTAGTTCACTCTCAATTGTCGTAACACAATGCCCACAACTAATACCCGGGACATGCACCGTCTTGGTCATCACGGATCTCTTCTCCTTGTTGAATGTTTCGCGCGACAAACCCAAATCCTTTTAGACTTGGGCCGAGGACTCAAACACCTGCATTAGCTCCCCGAGAACCTCTTCCCGTGTTTCCGCATCAGCGCCTCGTACCGCGTCCGTAACACACGAACGCAGATGTCCGTCTAGCATAATTGCGCTGACCTTCTTCAGGGCACTCTGGATAGCAGAGATTTGGTTGACTACGTCTATGCAGTATTCACCCTCTTCGACCATACGTTGAACACCGCGTACATGCCCTTCAATGCTCTTGAGGCGCCTGACAAGGTCTTCATTAGGTTGGTGGGACACTGAGACTCCAGGAGAAGTGCGCCCCCCCCTATGGGGGGGGGTACAATAAATCTGGACTCGAAGACCTAAATGCGTCAACATCTACCCCCACTTGAGCAGCAGTTCTAGGATGCATAAATCGTTAAGCCTTAGCCCAAGCGCATTTCCTCATGTCGACAGAGTCCTCTAAAGAATCGGTCTCGACCCTCGAACAAGAGGGCGAAGGAGGCATTCCTCGGGCAGCCGAGGAACTAGATCCGATTGAGTTCTTCAAGGCGTGGTTCGATGCCGCCGAGGACTCAGGGATTCTCATGCCGGAATCAGTAGCCCTCGCAACAGCGACTTCAGAAGGCGCCCCTTCGGTCCGAATGGTCTTATTAAAGGAAGTCAACGAGAAGGGGTTCGTCTTCTTTACGAATTACGGCAGCAGAAAGGCCAATGAAATTGAAGCTAATCGGAGGGCCGCACTATGCTTCCATTGGGCGTCGCTGGAACGACAAGTTCGGATCACAGGGTCGGTGGAAAGGATCACTGAAGCAGAGAGTTATGCATACTTCAGCACGAGAGAAAGAGGTAGCCGCATCGGTGCTTGGGCGTCCAAACAAAGTCAGCCACTCCTTGATCGAAGAGAACTACAGAGACGAGTCAGTGAGACCAGGGATAGCTTCACGGACAAGGATATCCCACTACCCCCGTTCTGGGGTGGATACCGGATTCGTCCAGAAGTAATTGAATTCTGGCAAGGCAAGGTCAACCGCCTGCACGACAGGCTCATCTTTACTCGTCAAGGTGACGACTGGAGCACCGAAAGGCTCTACCCATAGAGTTCCTCGCAAGATCTCATCAAGAATCTCCTTAAGACTTGTGGTAGAGCCTCCTGGACCGTCCCTTGCTCATCCGAACTCAAAAGGACGGAGGACGATGGTGACAGGACCGGACTACTTAACGAAACCGACACTCCAGTTCCTCAGTAGGCTCAGCACGAATAGCGAGCTCAACACTTTGCCGGGCGTGGTGTCCTAATGGGCGCCGGTGCGCAGGCCCTTTTGGCCCTGTTTCCCATAGCCCTCGGCGGCGTCCTCTTGGTAGGGTTTCGTGTCCCTGCTAAACACGCAATGCCCGCAGCTTACGTCGCGGCAGCTTCAGTCGCGATTTTCGCATGGGAAATGAGTGTTTCTCGGGTAGCAGCTGCTTCGATACAGGGTTTGTTCCTGACGTTTGATCTTCTATTCATCATCTTCGGAGCGATCCTTCTCCTTCATACGCTCGAGCGGTCCGGAGGGGTCGCTGCAATACGGAAATCATTTAACGGAATAAGTGATGACCGGCGAGTTCAGGTTGTCATCGTCGCTTGGCTATTCGGTTCGTTCATAGAAGGCGCCGCCGGCTTCGGTACTCCCGCAGCTGTAGCAGCACCACTCCTAGTAGCACTAGGATTTCCAGCAGCAGCAGCAGTGATGCTTGGCATGATGATTCAGAGCACGGCGGTCACGTTCGGTGCAGTGGGAACACCAGTCCTAGTCGGAATCCAAGGGGGTTTAGGTGGCGAAGCCTTTGCGGCTGCGCTCGCTGGAGCCAACATGACCATGGTCGACTACCTGCATGCGGTCACAGCAAAGGTCGTCCTCCTGCACGCCACGGCCGGATTTCTAATGCCGGTATGGATGGTCATAATGCTCACAAGATTCTTCGGAGCAAATCGCTCATGGAGCGAAGGACTCTCCATCTTACCTTTTGCCCTCCTCGGAGGCCTAGCCTTCGTAGTGCCGTACGTCTTTTTCGGCACGTTCCTAGGTCCCGAATTCCCTTCGTTACTGGGGGCGCCAGTCGGACTCTTGATCGTCGTAACAGTTGCCCGCCGCGGATGGCTCTTGCCTAAGGACCACTGGGACTTTCCGGAGAGGTCCATGTGGAACGCGGAATGGGTCAGCGGACTCGAAGACGAGTTGGCGAATGTTCCTGAAGGGCGTGGCATCTCCGCAGCTTCCGCATGGGCACCCTATGCACTGCTAGGAGGGCTCTTAGTCCTCACGCGTCTCCCGCAGCTTCCGGTAGGAGAATGGCTTCGCCTAGTGTCGGTTTCTTGGCAAAATATTTTGGGGTCCGGAATCACTGCTACCACCACACCTCTTTATCTCCCGGGGTTTGTGTTACTGGTGGTCGTGTTAATCACTGCGCTCCTCCATCGGATGAATGGTCCGGCACTGGGGGAAGCGTTTCGCTCTTCGACTAAAGTTCTCATAGGCGCTGGCGTTGTGCTCGTCTTCACCGTGCCGATGGTTCGTGTGTACATCAACTCTGACGTCAACGGGGCCGGATTACTCTCTATGCCTCTAGCTATGGCGGAATGGGTTGCGAGCAACGTGGGTGCCGTATGGCCTTTCTTCGCGCCGATGACCGGCGCACTTGGCGCCTTCATCGCAGGCTCCAATACGGTGAGCAACCTTATGTTCTCGGCCTTTCAGTTCGGAGTAGCCGAAAAACTGGCCATGTCGACGGTGATGATTGTGGCTCTTCAGGCAGTCGGAGCGGCAGCAGGTAACATGGTGGCGATACATAACGTGGTAGCAGCATCGGCCACGGTCGGGTTACTAGGCAAAGAAGGTGAGACACTGCGAAAAACGATCTTGCCGACCGTCTACTACTTATTGGTTGTGGGACTCCTAGGTCTGCTAGCAGTCCACGTGATCGGAGTTGCGGACCCGGCAGGACTCTGAGTCTTTCTAGCCTAGTTCTATCCCCTCAAACCTTCAAAGATCGTGCAATGCCGTCAGCTGCGTGTGAGATACACGCGAGTCCAATCTCTTCGGTCGCTCCGCGTGCGTCTCCGAGGATCCCGTTCGACGTAACTGACCTGAATCCCTCCTCAAAAATCCTAGTTTTGAGCTCATCGTCGAAAGTCTCGACGTGGCCTTCTTCCGCACGCTCTGCTCGAACTAGGTCTGGCCGGATGCAGAGAATTTCTGAAGTCTCGGCTATGTCAGCGTGTCCACCAACCCGACCGACTAGCTCAGGAGCGACCTCTAACAATGCCGCTTCCCAGAGAGCAACGAAACCGATGAGGTCAGTGTAAGCATCTACCTTGCAATCTGGTCCGACCGCGGCACACAGGTCCGGAAGCATCTCTTCCAGGGGCCCAAAGTTCCCACCATGTGATGGAACGAAGCAAAGCCTCGTGAAGCCATGTCTAGCAAGGCTTACAGCGTAATCAATGCATATCGCCTGGAGTGTGCTGCGTCGCAACGTCAGTGTCCCCGCAAATCCCATGTGGTGCTCTGAGCATCCCACGCGAATCGTCGGCGCTGCCAAAGAGTTACCTAGCCGACGAGCCACCTCTACGGCGAGACGATCCCCGCGAACTGCATCCACGAGGAGTGGGAGGTGCGGACCATGTTGCTCCACGGCGCCCACGGCAATTACAACGGTTGTAGTTCCAAGGTTGATCGCCGCCTCAACTTCAGGCCACGTCATCTCCTCGAGAAGTAAGTTCTCGGACATGTTTTACTCAATGGTTCTAGGGTGGTGCGGAAGTGTAGCCGGACAAATTGGAACCGCATAGACAGGCCCATCGCCGTGATCTTTCCAGTCACGATTTCGGTCTCAGCCTCACTCGGGAAAACAGGTCCGCTGAGCGCCCTCAGAATTCGAGCAAGCTTCTAGCTCATTCCTCAAGTTCCGACATCCATGCCCCAATCGCCGTAGCGAAGTACGTCGGTTGGAAAGCATACCAATCTCCCAATCCAGCAGGTATACGATACTCCTCACCTGCCTGCTCAGAAGATATACCACGATCGATAGCCCTTCGCGCAGCAGCTTCAAGATCACCTAGGAGATCAATGTACCTGTCTAATGCCATTGCATCAGCGAGCGGTCCATGGCCAGGCACGTACGTCGAAGCATCCATTGCACGCAAGAGTCGCGCCTCCGCACTGAGCCGGGATGGGGCCGCATCCACATAATTCGGGACCATTTGGTTCCAAACCAGATCTCCGCAAAAGGCCACAGATTCCTCAGGTATCTCGACAGTCAAATCCGATTGGGTGTGTCCCCTGCGTGGGACAAGAATCACTGAGCGGTCTCCTAGATCGATCTCGGTGGGTCGACGGGTTCCTATGCGGGTTACTGACTCCAGAACTTCGCTCTGCTCATCACCATTCTGCATCGACAGGTCGATCGTCACATCAGTGCCGAGGACTTCGACTCCGGGTGTCTCAACCATCCCTCTGAGTCCATCTGTGTGGTCGCCATGGTAGTGCGTGATCACCGCGTGTGTAGGACGTCGACCTGTGAGTCGGCGGGCTTGCTCTGTCATCCACCGAGCGCCGTCGTTAGAAGCAAACGCCTCTACAATCACTACTCCGTTCCTACCTGAGATAATTCCGCCATTACAAATCGTGGTGCGGTCCTCGAGTGGAGTCGATACGAGGCCCCAAACTCCCGGAGCTATCCTCTCTAGGCGCCCCCAAGGCTCGGAAGCTACGACAGGAAAGCGATCTTGGGTCGCCCAGACCATTTGACCCCACAAAGGAGCGACAGCCTTCATGAGAGCAATCTGTGCGGCACATGAAGAAGATCTTCTTACGAAGTCGCGACGGGTCAACGAGAGGCGTGATTCCATAAAGAACACTTCAGGTTTTAGACTTCCCTAACTTGAAAAGCTGGCGTCCCCGAGCCCGCCTCGCCATCCTCTGCCGCCATGAGCACACCCCTACGGTTTTTAGACACCGCACTGCCCTTACCCTCAGAACCGTCATTATGAACGACTCCGTAAAGCTGCGGCTTCCACACCCTCTCGCCATTCTGACTGGATGTGTACTCCTCGCAGCCGGAGCTAGCTACTTGCTACCGGCAGGAGAATTCGACCGTCAAAGCGACCCTGTCACAGGGCGCACACTTGTTGTGCCTGGTACCTACCAGTCGGTCGAATCGAATCCTGTCAGTCTGTTCGAAGCGCTGGTTGCACTCCCGCGCGGTATGGCCGATGCAAGTAGCGTGATTTTCTTGGTCTTCTTGATCGGTGGCGCCTTTACTGTCGTTGACGAGTCGGGCGCGCTCAGGCGAGCGATCCCTTCGCTGGTTAAGGCGCTGAGGGGTCGAGACCTCCTTGTTATACCGGTAGTCTCAATGTTCTTCGCAATGGGCGGGGTCGTCCAAAACATGCAGGAAGAGATCATCCCACTCATTCCCGTCCTCATGATCCTTACCGCGAGGCTCGGGTTCACACCGATCGTGGCGGTTTCTATGAGCGCCGGAGCCGCATTCGTCGGATCCGCGTTCAGCCCAGTCAACCCATTTCAGGTCATTATCGCCCAGCAAGCTGCACAGGTCGAGCCGATATCAGGAGCGCTCTTTCGTATAGTCTTCTTGATTGGTGCGCTCACCTTGTGGATCGGGGCCACTATGCGCTATGCGGCTGCAACACGGACCGCCGGACAAGCCTCTAGTTCCGATGAATTTGCCGAGGGCATGACCGTCACAGACACCGTGATCGTCGCGATGGTGGCAGCAACCTTTGGCCTGATGGTCGTGGGTCTTCAGTACTGGGGATGGGGCTTCGACCAAATGTCTGGAGCATTCTTCCTTATGGGTTGCATAGTCGGCGTGATCGCAAGAATGGGAGTGAGCGGAACCGCTGAAGCTTACGTAAAAGGCTTCAGAGATCTCGCATACGCGGCACTCCTGATCGGCTTTGCTAGAGCCATCTCGACGGTCCTGACTGACGGGCGCATCATCGACACCATAGTGAACGGCATGTTCACCCCTCTCGAAAGTTTGCCCCAACTCGCGTCGGCGCTCGGTATGGTCGTGGGACAAGCTCTCCTGCACATCCCCGTGCCAAGCGTTAGTAGCCAAGCCGTGTTGACAATGCCGATTCTTGTGCCGCTGGCCGATCTTCTGGGGCTCTCACGACAAGTTATCGTGCTTGCTTACCAATACGGTGCAGGACTCTGCGACCTTGTGACACCTACAAACGGAGCACTGATGGCCATTCTTGCCTCGGCAGGCGTCCGTTACGAGCAGTGGATTAAGTTTACCGGGCCACTCTATCTAGCGCTGGTCGCTTTAGGATGCGTCTCGATAGCTGTAGCGATCGCGATCGGCCTGCAGTAGTGTCGATCCGGGTCATCGCAGCCGTAATAAGTCGGAATGGTGCCTTCCTTCTAGGCCGTCGACCCGAAAACAAGCGTCACGGTGGCATGTGGGAATTCCCCGGCGGAAAGCTCGAGCCGGGAGAGAAGCCTGAAGCCACGGCAAGACGAGAGCTGGCTGAGGAATTAGAGCTAGACGTAACTAATTTTGGCGCACTCCTACACACAGTTCAGGATGAGGACTCTCCCTTCATAATTGAGTTCTATCCCGCCGAAGTCACTGGAGACCCTGTCCCAAGAGAGCACACTGAACTCGCATGGCTGTCCTCCGACAAAATAGCGGCAATCGCACTGGCCCCGGCTGACAGAAACTTTCTCTCATGGTTCATGTCAAAGGATGCGAATAATCTTGGTGCCGAGAGGGATCAGGAGAGTGAGCGGAGGTAATCAGCTGCTCTAGCTTTCGGGATCTCGCTCTTTAGACCGTCGACAGTAAGGGCTCCTCGCCCGATCAAATCTCCGTGGTGGCGAATCCCGATAGGCCCCCTCTCTTCCTCAGCCACCGCTACTGGCTCCCTAGAAATGAGAGTCCGCATTTCATCGTCATTAACATCAACTGTGCGGCCTGTCATTCCATTACCCAGCAGTCGAAGCAAATCATTCGACGGTCGCGGACGACCGCGAGAGTCGAAATCAATCCCTCGAACCCCCACGGAAACTGCTCGCCATGATCCATTCTCCCACACTGGGACAGGCCAGGCATCCAATGTATGAAACCATGCGCGACCTCCTCGTAAAATCCAGCGTAGCCGATCGAGCCCGTGCCCTAGGCCATATCGGCCCCTCAACTCATCCAAGGCAGGCCCGAGACGCTCTCTCGCCTCATCGACTGACATGTCGTCACCTGGGAAGACCGCGGGCACGCTATCCTCAAAAGATCGACTCTCACCATCATCCAACTTGCGAAGTCGAGCCATAAATAGCCCCCCTGAGTCGAGATGATGAGGGTATATACGAGCCGCCCCCTCGAGCCTAGGATCAAATTGAACACCTTCGAAGTGAGTCAAACCTGGAGCGTGATCAATCGGAAGTGCGAGGGGCTCAAGCGCGACGGGCAAACGCCGAAGTGCGTCGGTAACAACTGCCTCGTTCTCCTCAGGGGCAAAAGTGCAGGTTACATAAAGAATGACGCCTCCTGGTCGGGTCACCTTAACTGCTCTTTCAAGAAGCGCCCGCTGCGCGTTAGTCACATAATCGAGAAAGGACGTCGACTGATTAGGCGCCCGCCCGCCTCCACGACGAAGGGTCCCCTCGCCCGAACACGGTGCGTCTACCAAGACCCGGTCGAATGTGGCTCCGACCGGAAAGTCTCGGCCATCTCCAGCAGTCACCATGATGTTTGAATTTCCGAGACGGTACACATTGCCTAGGAGCCCGCGAATGCGTGGTTCACTCACCTCAGACGCTACAAGGCATCCTGAATCTTTCATCAGTTCCGCCATGTGCAGTGTTTTTCCCCCTGGCGCAGAGCACAAGTCCAGCACGTGTTCGCCAGGCTCCGGGGCTATCGCGGGAGCGGCAACACCCGTCGATGCTTGCTGGACATACACCAAACCAAGCCAGTGCTCACGAGTCGCGGAAAGCGGACCCGGTCCGTCTTTAACTCTGTGGAACCCCGAAACTCCGTCGACCGGTTCTATCTCAAACCCGCGAGCCCTTAGGCGTTCTATAAGCGCATGCTCTGTGACCCGCCCTGCACACACTCGGAACACCACCGGTTCCGGACGACGAGCAGCCTCCGTGAAGCCCGCCCAATCATCTACAAAGCTGCGGTAGCGGGCGAGGTCGACTTCCCGCTCTCGCGGGGCCTTACGCCTCCTGCGCCTGGGGGTCAGAAGTTGAGTACGTCGGGGTCCTCATCTTCGCGCACGAGAGTCAGGATCGCCGCCTGAGGCACCACGAGATAATGCTCGCCCTCGAACGTGATCTCAACCGAAGCCTTCCTAAAGAAAAGCGCATAATCCCCAATTTGGGCCTGAAGGGGAACGTACTTCGGCTCACCAGGCGTGCCACCAATCTTCCACGGCTCATCGTCGAGTTCAGTGGGTGCAGAAACAGCATTTCCGGGACCTGTAGCGACGACCTTACCGCCCTGCACGGCCTGGTTGTCGACTGCCGTGCTCGGAAGATAGAGACCGACCTTGGTCCGATCCTCACCCTCTTCCGGCTGAATCAGGACACGGTCGCCGACAACGATAAGACGCTTTCTCGATTCTGACATATTCACCCTGTACGACACGCTTTTATCTAAACTCGAGGACAGAAAAGCTCGCCTTACAGGAGAATTCCCGCCACCGCCGCAGTCATGAGCGAAGCCATGAGGCCTGCAGCCATAGCCTTGGGACCCATCCTGGCTAGGTCTTGCCTACGCGACGGAGCGATCGCACCGATTCCAGCTATAGTCATGGCGACCGATCCGAAATTAGCAAAAGTCGTAAGAGCGTAAATGCCTATCCCCAAGGATCGTGGGTCAACTGATGCACCGTAGGCCAACTCGTTGGAGAGTTCCGCAAACGCAACGAATTCGTTCAAGACAAAGTCGATACCAATCATCCGTCCAATGAGGTCTGCATCGACCCACGGCACCCCCAGCATCCATGCGACCGGGGCCAGGGCTGATCCTAGAAGGCCTTCTAGGGTCACCCCAGACGCACCGACAAGGGCACCTAGCCACCCCAGTAAGCCGTTGATCATTGCGACGAGAGCAATAAACGCTATCAGCATGGCACCAACTACCAGCGCCAAGCGGAGTCCCTCTGCAGCACCACGAGCAGCCGCATCAATCGCGTTGACATCAGGTCGCTCTACCTCTTCGGCCACGACACCTGTCGTGACCGGTTCTCCGGTCTCTGGGACAAGCAGCTTCGACATCACGAGTGCTGCAGGTGCAGACATCACCGACGCAGCTATGAGATGTCCCGCGGCATCAGGATGGTATGGCATAAGCATACCGGCATAAGCAGCCAGAACAGTCCCAGAAATAGTTGCGAGTCCAGCGGTCATTATGGCCATCATCTCTGACTCGGTCATTCGCTCTACGTAGGGCTTCACCACCAAGGGCGACTCCATCATCCCCACGAAAATATTCGTGGCCGTGCAGAGTGTCTCCGCACCGGACGTCCGCATGGTGCGCTGCATCGTCCAAGCTACGACCCTCACCACTTTCTGCATTATCCCAAGGTGGTAGAGGACGGTCACGAGCGACGACACAAAGATAATGTTGGGCAAGATGCGAAAGGCGAAAAACGCGCCCGTCTCAGCAACTACACCATCCGTCGAGCTGAACGCGCCATCCGCTCCAAACGTCCCCACCGGTACTTCGCTCCCAACCAGATTACCAAAGACGAAACGGGCACCTTCGGTTCCATAACCCAGCACCGCATGCACCACATGATTCAATGCGTCGAAGGCGGCCACCCCGGCTGGGGTCCGAAGGACCAGAAGCGCGAAGCCGATCTGAAGAGTTAATCCCCATCCTACGAGGCGCCATGACACCTTTCTACGATCAGTCGAACAGATCCACGCGATAACCAAAAGAAGGGCAAGTCCAAAAACAGCACGAAGGCGCTCTTCAAACATCAGATGTCGACCTCAACTCTTTCACCTTATCACAGAGAAAGCCCCCAAAACCCACGCCAAGTGGAAGCGCTTTTCGGATCACAAATCGGGTTAAGTGCGTCTTGTTCATGAGAAGATTCTATCTGGCACAAGGCCTTCCTGCGAGAAGGTCTAATAACGAGTCGACTCCGAAGCCGCGTCATCGGATTCTCTAGCTCCCTCTCAGGACGTGCTCATCGGAGCGAAGGACCGTACCATCATGTGCCAACAGGATGCCAGATCAATACACCGCTTATGAAACTGAATCAGCACTCGGCCTACCGGCTCAGATTAATAATGTCTGCGAGCAGTCTTTTCCTCGTCCCGCTCTCGATTTCAGCGCAATCCATCGCCCAGAGCGGACGATCCGATCAGGGAATGGTTAGCGCCGCGCAACCGCTGGCTACGGACGCAGGAGTCCGAATTCTCGAGATGGGTGGGAATGCAGCCGACGCAGCAGTAGCAGCCGGGTTCGCGATCGCGGTGGTCGAACCGACAATGAACTCGATTGCGGGGCGGAATCAGATTCTGGTCCGCACCCCGTCAGGAGAGTTCCACGGCATAGACGGAACGACCCAAGCCCCTTGGGATTATGATCATGAAACCGCACCACGAGCGTCCTTCGGGTATGCAGTTATCGGGATTCCGGGTGCTACGGCAGGGCTGCTGAAGCTTCACGAGGAGCACGGCTCGCTTCCTCTCGCCCAGGTCATGGCACCTGCGATCGAATACGCTGAAAATGGCTTTCGCCTGCTCGCCGGAGATGCTGCGCGACAGGCCGCAGGTGCTGAACAAGCCCTGCAGTTTCCAGGGACGGCGGACACCTATTACAAGGGTGACGGCTCTCCTTATCGGGCGGGCGAGACACTAACCCAGCCTGCCTACGCTGAAACCCTCCGAAAAATCATGACCGGCGGACGGGATGTGTTTTATCGAGGAGAGATCGCCCAAGCGATGGCACAAGACCTTCAGGCAAACGGGGCAGTCATCGACCTCGACGACCTCGAACAATATGTAGCGGAAGACAGCCGTATAGTCCGTGGGAGTTACCGAGGTTACGAACTCGTCGGCACAGATGTACCCGCAGCCGGAGTTCTAGCCATCCAAGCTCTGCACATCATGGAAAATTTCGACCCAGATTCGATGACAGAGGCCGAGTGGTTTTCCATCACCGCTCAGGCTCTGCGCATGGCGCAGAGTGAGCTAGGCGTCCTTGGGACAGATACGGCCGCTGTGAGAGCGACGTCTAAAGAATATGCAGAGCAGCTAGCGATAAATGTTAAGGCACCCGGGCAAGGATCCGAGCTACCACAGACCCCGCTGCCCCAACTTGAGGAACGCGGAGACCTGTATGGTGGACACACTACCCACCTCTCGACCGCCGATGCAAACGGTATGTTCGTATCGTTGACGCAAACGCTCGGTCCGAACATGGGCTCGAAAGTAGTCACCCCAGGGCTCGGCTTCCTTTATGCCTCGACACTGGGAGGCTACCTGGGCACAATGACTCAACCAGGCATGCGTGCCCGCTCGAATATCTGCCCCTTTTACGTAATGAAGGACGGTGAGGTCATTCTCGTACTTGGAGGCGCTGGCGGGGGCATGATCCCTCCAGCAGTAGTGCACGCAATCACTCGTGTCATCGACTTCGGCTTGGATCTTCCCCAAGCACTCGCAGCGCCGCGCGTCGCGGGAGGATCCGGTGGCGCATTTAATGCTGAAACCTCTCCGGGCATTGGATGGACCGACATGGAGATCGCCGAGATGCGAGCACTCGGCTTAGACATCAGCGAGCAACCACGGACAGGAGCATTCGGTAGGATTCATGGAATCCAATTCAATCCCGAAACAAGAACCTTAATCGGCGCGGCAGACCCAGACTGGGAGGGAACGGCGCGTGGACCCATGACGAGCCGACGATGATCTGTCCCGGGAAATCGCATATCATGCTACTAGTTCCATTGAGAGCCGGGCTGAGTACCATTGGCTTAGCCTGGCGAGAACCCAGACCGGCGTCAGGTTCCGCGTGGACCATAAAAATCTTGGTACCTTTGAGCGCACGCATCCCTAGGATCTGCCCGTTTAATACTCTCGATACCACGATTGGAGTGACTACGTGAATAGACTCGCCCTAGTCGCGTTCACCGCCCTTCTTCCCGTGTCCTTAGCTGCTCAGATCGGAGCCGTACCCAGCAGACTCGTCGAGGTTGAGACAGAGCGCTCCAGGGCTTGCGTCAGCACGCTGAGACAGATCGCAGTGCTGGACAGAGTCCTTGCCCCGATAGTTACTCGGGGTACAAGGCTAGGAGAGATCGCTGAGGCTGTCGCACTGGAAGACCGGATGATGGTCGAGCCATTTGAGTCCTCAGACGAAACCGAAGTCCTCGTTCAGAATTGGTTCACCACTGACGCCGCACTCGCGCAACGCTACGTAATGTCAGAGGACAGTGGTGTGCTCGCAGAACGACAGGCAGGCCGAGAGACAATAAAAGCTGTGATCACCGAAGCACTCACGACCGTCCAGGAGTATGCAGACAGCGTGCTCACCGCAAACACCGCGCTAATCCAAGCCGCCGGACCCTGCGATGGAGCGATCTTTGTACGAGGTGCAGTCCTAGGTGCGTGCGGGGATGCTTCCGGTCCCATCTGCGAACAAGCAGCTCTGCCAGCGGGTGAAGCTAGGGATTTCCGCTTCGTGGATACCGGAGATTCGGTATGGGAAATTCAAGAGACGCGACCCTGGACTGTACCCTCACCTCTTCAGCCAACAACTGATGGCCAGCTGGGAGGAGGACGCACAATTGGTTACGCGCGTGTGGGCAACGTAGCGGTATCACTCTCCTTTTCACCGCTCTTCAGAGAAAAAGACCAAATGTCAGTGGCAGAACTCGCCCGATATGACGTCATAAACGATTCTCTTGGCATTGCTATTGATCACCCCACGCTCGCGGTAACGCCTGCGTTCGGCATACGGGCCGCTCTCAACGAGCCACTCGGAACAGAGACGCACTATATCCTTCACTTCGACGACATAAATGCCCCTGAAATCCTCTGGAGCGGCCCTGCAGAATCGGGTACCCCTCTCGAAGCCGCGATACCACTAGGGGCGGCTCACGTTGTGAGATTTCGTGCCGGAGATCCAGTGATACTGACCGCTATCGGTGGGGCGGACGGAAACGAGCCTGAGTACTCGATCATGATTGGGAATGTCAACCAGACGCCCGCTGCCACAGTGCTCCTTAACTACATGGCAGCGCAAATGTCCGATGACCTTAGTCGGTACGAACAACCCAGAGACTGATATAGCGCGAATGTAAAGCAGTGCCTAGGAACCAGCCCATCTCTAATCGTTATCGAACTATCCCAGCTCCTCCGACTCGATCATCTATAACAAACTTGTCACGTGCCGGCATAACCACCGCTGGTAGAGTTTCGGCGTCCATCACTGCGTCCTCCGGAACGATCTCGTTCATCCACAGAACGTAGGCGATGACGGCATAGACCTCATCGACCGTTAGTATGCCGGGAGTCAGCTGAGGCATCGCCTTGCGAATGTAGTCGTAGAGAGTAGTAGCATAGGGCCAATAGTTCCCTACAGTTCGTGTGGTGGGGACATTCTCCCACTGTTCGCTGTCGACCAATCGATCGTTGGGGCCTTCGGTTCCAGTGAGACCGTGGCAAGCAACGCAGTGAACATTGTAGATCTCCCGACCCTCCTGGACAGACCCATTCCCTTCTGGGAGCCCCACTCCATCCGGGCGAACGTCGATGTCCCACATTGCGACCCGCTGCTCGGAAGCTTCAGCTCCGAAATCAAAACGGTCAGGCGCGTTCGCTGGTAGCCCAAATGCCGTTCCAGGCATCGCAATTTCGGCAGAAGTAACCTGACCGCTAGAAAATGTCTCACTCGTATCACCGCAAGCGACCATCAATGTGACGGCCACTAGCGATACGACAGAAAGTTTTGCGACGTCTGCGCCCCGATTAGACCACTGACTCATACGAGGTCTCCCAGGCCGAATGTTACCTCGCCCGTTCGTGCAATTTTCCAAGCACGCTGATGGTTTTGGTGATAAGACGTTCTTGTGCCGCGCGCTTCCCAAAGCTGCTCGACTGTCGGCTGCACATAGCCCGTCTCGTCGGTTGCACGACTCAGAATGACAGTATCACGCCCATTCCAATCGAAGAGATGACGGAAGCGAACCGTAGACTTTTCTAGAATCGGCCCCTCTAGAGCTGCATCGGACCAGTTCCTGCCACCATCGGTGCTCACCTCAACTCGAGTGACCCTCCCTCTTCCGGACCAGGCCAATCCACGAATCTCCCACCACCCTTTATCCGGGAGCACGTAGGGGTAGGAGGGAAAAGTGATCACAGACTTCGCGTCCATCACCAGACTGAACTGTCGGACTGTCCCATCTCCCAATGGGTCGGTGTACTTCGACGTCTCGTCTCTAGTGTGCGTAGGCTGATCGGTGACCTCGATTCGGCGAAGCCATTTGACCGATGTATTGCCCTCATATCCTGGATTGAAGAGGCGGAGTGGGTAACCCTGCTCCGGCCGAATACGCTCCCCATTCTGACCATAGGCGAGAATTGAGTCTTTCATCACCTTGTCGAGAGGGACACTCCTAGACATGACCGCAGAGTCCCCTCCCTCCGCTAAAACCCAGCTTGCTCCAGGCCTGACTCCGACCTCGCGCAGGATCGTCGATACCGCGACGCCAGTCCATTCACTCGTGCTCAACAAGCCGTCGAGAGCCTGAACCGTCACCTCAGTCGGCATCCTCTCGCGATTGTAGACGCCCCCTCCATTTCCAGAGCACTCCAGAAAGCGGATTCGTGAGACCTGCGGATAACGCATGAGTTCTGACATGCGGAAGACCATCGGTCTTTCAACCATACCGTGAACGAGCAATTCGTGATCTTCAAACCGGATGTCTGGGATACCAGCGTGGTGCCGCTCGAAGTGCAAATCCGCTGGCGTGATCGTTCCCATCAGATCCGCAAGAGGAGTGCGCGACGACGACGAAAGTGCGGGCGCCCTGATGAGTCTTTTGGGCTGCTCGGACGGCGCCCTGCTTCCTATTTCGGAAACCAGTCGACCCGGAACCTTAGTTGGATCAGTCGGAGCTTCCTGAGCGATCAACTGAATCGCATCCGCCTGGGTCTTCACTAGACCTGCAGCGATCACCCCAGAAGTTGTCGTGATCCACGTGCGGCGAGAGAGTTTGGGACTTTCAGCACTTGGCATGGAGTCGGCTCCTCGTTCCAGTCTTGAAGCGGCGACGACAACCTGTCGCGTTAAAGCGCCTGAGGCCAGTAGCTACGATGGCCGATCTTCCCTGTTCATCTCATCGGTTTAGTCACCGAAGTTCTTCTCCACAGTAGACGCCAGCCGACGACTGGAGCAGATTCAGCGACCATTCTTACTTGCTTGGAGTAACTACCGATGCGCGCACATATTGTCGCTTCAGTCTTCATGGCGACACTCGTAGCTGCGCCCTTAGCGGCGCAAGATCTTGAGTTCCCAGCCGGATTCGACGAGCCCATGCCTATGCACCACGATGGGCGCGGCCTAGGTGAATTTCATAGAGAAATCACGACCACGTCCTCAGAGGCTCAACGCTTTTTCGATCAGGGCATACAGTTGATGTACGCCTTCGATCCGAACCTCGCAGCTCGCTCATTCCGTGAGGCCTGGAAGCTCGATCCTAGTTGTGCCATGTGCTACTTCGGCGAAGCATGGGCATGGGGCTCTTACCTGAACGGACCCATGACAGCACCAGATGCTCCGCGCGCCTACGCGGCGATTCAAAAGTCGCTCGAGCTTTCTGATAGCAATGCGTCGGAAATAGAACGAGAGATGATCGAAGCGTTAGCGGTTCGCTATGAGCAAGAACATGACCCTGACAAGCGCCGTTCACTCGACGAAACATGGGCCGAGGTGGCCAACGATCTCTTTGAGCAGTATCCGAATGATCTGGACATCGGCTTCTTAGCCGGTGAATCGCTTATGCTCCTACAGCCGCGACGCGGTAGGTGGGACATTGCTAATCCGGAGGTGCAGGAGATACACCGCGTGCTAGAATCTGTCCTTGAACAGGACATCACTCACCCTGGCACATGCCACCTATATATCCATGCAACCGAGCCAACACAGGAGCCTAGCCTAGCGGAGGCATGCGCGGACCACCTCGGCCAGTCGATTCCCGGTGCCAGCCATATCCAGCATATGCCGTCGCATACGTACAACCGGGTCGGCCGATGGGGCGACGCAGTCAGGGGCAACACCGAAGCATGGCATTCCGATCTAAAGGCGGCTTACGGTGATGGCTTCGCTATCTATCCGTCACATAACCTGCACATGCTGCTTTTCGCCGCTTCAAATGACGGCCAGGGCGCCGTCGCGATTCAAGCGGGTCGCGATTATGCCAACCTCATGGACGGAGCCACGTTCTACGAAGCTCTGACGATGGTTCGTTTCGGGCGTTTCCAGGATATCATTGAACTACAAGAGGCTCCAGAAGGGACTGTCTTCCGCGGCCTTTATGACTTCGGAAAAGGCTACGCGCACCTGCGGATGGGGGATGAAGGTACTGCACGCTGGTACATGCACCTCATAGAAACTGCCCTAGAAGAGGATCCAGACGACAACTTCCGTGGCCACTCCGCAACACAGTTGCTAGGGGTCGTAGGTGCGATTCTCAAGGGTGAGATTCTCCGCGCGAACGGCGAGGTCGAAGAGGCGATTAGCCTACTACGTGCGGGGGGGGAGCTGGAGGATGGGCTACGGTATGATGAGCCTGAGCCTCTCCCATTCTCGATATACACGTGGCTCGGTGACGCGTTACAAGAAGTGGGCCGATATGAAGAAGCGGAGGAGGCCTTCCGGCACGAGCTTTCCAAGCATCCGAATAATGGATGGTCGCTCTTCGGGCTTGAGCGAGCACTGCGCTCGCAAGGCAAGACCGAAGAGGCGGACGAGGTCCACGCCGAGTTCCGAGAAGCCTGGGCCAGATCAGACACTTACCTAAGAGGGCCGATCTTCTAGCGAAACGCTTAGCTCTGGGGTGGGGTCGCTCCAAAGTGATCCCACCCCGGAGAGTTTAGTGGCGATAGTCTGCGCTATTCGCCCTACTCCACGATCCCGCCGCTCTCCGGACCAGAATCTTCTCTTCTCGTATCCATATACATCTCGACCTCCGATACCAGATCAGTGTCCCACACGGGCGAGGAAGCCCGGGCAGCGGGGGCATGCGTCACAAGGACCACGGCAGCACGAAGCTGCTCCCCACGGTCCGAATCCTGATCCTCAAGCACACGAAGTGCAACTTCAACGGCGACGCTCGATCCATGTCTTGAAGATTGCCCACCGAATACGGTAACGAATGGGCCACCAATGGCTCCCACAAACGCAACCAACATCGCAAACGGGGTGAAGAACGAGAGTGCTGGGATTACTCTAAGCAGTTGAGGCCATGCGACGAAAAGGACTACCCCCGCGATCGTCCATAGCCATGCCAGTCGGCGCGCGTTTCGCGGCACCTGCGCTTCTTTAAGCTCTGCCCGAGCCACCTCGATAGTTCGAAAATCTTCCGACGACAACATCACCTGTCGATTTTGAGGTCCTCTTTTCACCAGTCAGTACCTTCCTCAAAATTAGGTTCAAGAACACAGGATGATACGATCCCCAACTCCACCGCACCGGGTGGAGGCGATTACTCATAAATAAACAAGACTGGAATGAAGTACCGTTCTGGGCTTACCATACTTGTATGCCATACTACGAATATGAGTGTGCGGAAAACGGCGAGATCGTCGAAGTCCGTCACGGAATGGACGAGCAGCTCACCACATGGGGTCAGCTAGCAGATCGTACCGCAATCGATCTTGGAGATACTCCGGCAGATGCGCCAATCCGGCGTATCATGAGTAGTACGGTTTCTGTTACCGGTACATCAGGTCAAGCAGACTTCCAGGGGTGCGGAACCGGCTGCGGCTGCGCGACATAGAACTGAATCAGGTCGACGTTCTTGTCCTCGGCGCCGGTCCAGCAGGCTGTGCCGCCGCCATACTGCTGGCTCGTCGGAGTCATAGGGTCATGTTGGTGAGTCCGGAAACGCCAATCTCCGGCTCACTCCCTGTGTCCATACCTCCATCTGCACGGCGGGTCCTCGAAGAACTTGGTGCGCTGGACTCTGTCGACGCAGCGGGCCTCTATCCGAACTTAGGCAACTCAGTAATCTGGGCAGATGATCCTCCTCGTTCAGAAATGTTTTCGAACGACTCCAAAGGATATCATACCGATCTAGCAACCCTAGAGCAGATACTCTTGGAGGTCGCAGCTCAGGCAGGTGTAATTGTGCACTATGGACACTCAGCGCGGAGCGCGGAGCAGACAAGAACAGGCTGGAGTGTCCGTTGTGATGGGGCAGAAGGTTCTAGGGTCATCGAATCCTCTTGGGTTATAGATGCTTCCGGTCGGCACGGAGTCATCGCTCGAGGCGAAGGCCGTCAGGTAGACCGCAGTACTACAACTCTCGCTATAATCCAGCGCTGGAAGCGCGAAGGTGGTTGGCCCGAGGCGGATCGCCACTTCACCTACATCGAATCCTACGACACCGGGTGGGCTTGGTCGGTACCGCTTGGAGACGACCTTCGATGCTACACCGTGATGATCGACCAACGGGAAACCGAGTTAGCGGGATGCGACCTCTCCGACATACTCGACCGCGAGCTCCAACGAACCGTACACCTAGGGCGATCAAGAGAAGGAGCACAACCCGTTGACCAGGCATGGGCGTGCCCCGCTTCTCTTTATAAGGCGACACGATACGCTCGCCCAGGTCTTATCCTTGCAGGAGATGCCGGTTCATTTATCGATCCGCTCTCTTCGTTCGGGGTCAAGAAAGCACTTTCGTCAGGATGGCTAGCGGGAATCGTCGCTAACACCGCTCTTATTGATCCCGACATGACCGAGGCCTCGGTCAACTTTTTTGACTCGCGCGAGAAGCTGGTCTACAGCCGATACCGGGAAAGCTCTGCGCCCTTCTTCCAATCTGCGGCCCAGTCCCACGGAACGTCATACTGGATCGAACGAGCACAAGCCGCGAAGAAAGCAGCAGTCGTCGCTAGTGATTCAGGCTTACCACAAGCTGACATTCGCAATCAGCTCGACCTGCTTGAATCAAATTTACCCGAAGCCGACGTCCGTGCCGCCTTTGACGAGATCTGTGCCCAGGACCGTCTCGGTGCAGTCCGCGGGAAAACTCTGAGAATATTTGAAGGACCGGGAGTGGCCGGGCATCGCATCGTCATGGAACAGCGCCTAGGTAGCGCTCTTTGGCCTTCTGGAATGCGGTACGTCCGAGGTGTCGACCTCTTACAGCTTATCGAAGCTGCTATGTCCCATGACCAAGTGCCCGAAGGCTGGGCCGCATACAACGCCTCCGGAGCGGCGGTCACGTTGCCCGACTACCTGACCGCTCTATCAACAGCCTTTGCAGCCGGATTTCTGGAACACGGTATAAAAGTAAGCTGAATTCACAGCGGCACTCAGGGCCATTCCGACAGTCGCAGAGTTGAGGCTCTTCTAGGAATCCTTATCGAAACACTGGCGAAAGTCGCAGTATTTCCGCAGTCTGTGAAAGATTGATATACCCGCCCCCGAACCCGTCTTAAGCCGATGGCGTTTTCCGCCCGGTTCTCTCTTTTGCTCACTGGCCTCACTATCGCCGGTGTTTTGCTCGCCTGGAGTCCGGCGTCGCAGTCCTCGGACTCTGAGGACCGTATACTCGTGGACGAAGGTTTTTTGATCACGAACCAGACGCTCATTGACCGGTGCTCGCGTTGTCATACAGTCGACGAGGAGGGGCGCATGTCACGCATCTCATGGTTGCGAAAAACGCCAGAAGGTTGGCAGACATCCATCCGGCGTATGATGGCACTTCATGGAGCACGGCTGAATCAAGCTGACGCCGTAGAAATCGTTCGCTATCTGTCCAATGAGCAGGGCCTCGCGCCGGAAGAGCTCCGGCCCGGTATGTTCGAGATTGAGCGGCGCAGTGACGATCACGATTGGGATGGCGATTCTGACGTTGAGTACACTTGCATTCAGTGTCACTCGATGGGCCGAGTGATGACACAGCGCCGAACAGAGGAAGAATGGGGTCTTTTGATCACAACACACAGAGCTCTGTACCCCTTATCCGACTGGCAGGCATTTCGTTACACGGGACCTGCATCCGAGCAAGATGATCCCCGTCATCCTATGGAGCGGGCTATCAACCACCTCGGAGAGGTGTTTCCTCTTGAAACGCCAGAGTGGTCGGCATGGTCCGCCAACAAGCGCCCGGCTAGACTCGAAGGCACCTGGACCATCTCAGGTCACGAACCGGGCAAGGGGCCGCTCTACGGAACCATGATGATTTCAGTTGACCCGAACGACGCGAGCGTCTTCAAAACGAGCTCATCGTATGTATACGCGGAGTCTGGCGAACAGATTCAACGCACGGGACAAACGACGGTCTACACCGGCTACCAGTGGCGCGGAAGGTCGAACCCTGGAAGCGACGACGAACTGCGCGAGGTCATGTTCATCGAGCGTGACCAGCAGCAAATATGGGGGCGGTGGTTCCGCGGTGATTACGATGAGATCGGACCAAACATCTCAATGAAGCGCGCAGTTGGCAGCACGGTGGTCACTGGCGTTCACCCTCGAGCCATCTTACAGGGCTCATCTACCAATGTGACAGTATACGGGGTCGGTCTATCCGATGCAGAAGCCCTCGATTTTGGCAGCGGAATCTCAGTCGAATCCATGGATGAGATTGACGACGGCGCTCTTCGAGTAACGTTGCAGGTGGCCGAAAATACAGGGTTAGGCGGACGCGACCTCTATGCTAATGGGTCGATCGCAGAAGATGCTGTCGTGGTCCACAATGGGGTAGACCGGATCGAGGTTACGCCGGGGACTGGGACCGCCCGTTCCGGTGGCGCGAACTTTCCGAAGGGTTATCAGATCTTCGATGCCTGGGGTTTTGATGACGGACCAGACGGTCAACCGAATACAGAGGACGACCTAGCTCTGGGCCGGGTAGATGTGTCTTGGCACCTCGAAGAATACGCCGCCACGTATGGTGATGACGACATTGACTTCGTCGGTGAAATTCAGGAAGACGGTAAATTCGTGCCCGCTGCTGACGGTCCAAACGCAGATCGTTCGGGCAACCGAAACAACATCGGTGACGTGTGGGTAGTGGCTACGAGTGTATCTGGTGATGGCGCAATATCTGCCCGCGCGCACCTCGTCGTGATGCCGCCGCTCTATATGCGCTGGGAACCATGGGCAGAGATCGAAACCGGGCCCCGCCCGATTGGAGGAAACTGATGACTCCCCCTACAGCGACCAGTTCTTCAGATACGATGAATGCCGACACAGTATTCGCGCTACGGGACTTCCACGCATTTGAAGCGTTCGGGGCCAGATTCCTCTACATGGTGCCGTCCGCTGGCATCTTTCGAATGGATGAGTGCGGATCTGCGATACTCGATGCTCTCGAATCTGGCCCTCTTAGCCAAGACGATCTAGTAGAAACACTTCAAGGGTTGTTTGACACTGATCGTACCCTTGAAACTATGGCTGAACTGAAGGAAATCAGGGCCATCGGTGGCCCGGACGCGCCGAAGGAAGAGGCCCCAAAAGACCTGCCGCCTGCTGATTTTCCACTCAACACGATGGTCCTCAACGTTACGAACAAGTGTAACCTCGCTTGCACCTACTGCTATGAATACGGCGAAGACAAGATCATCGACACCCAGTATGGCAAGCAGCCCAAGTTCATGAGTGAGGACACAGCGGAGGAAAGCGTAGAGTTCCTTCTGAAGCAATCAGGTGATCAGCCGAGGGCGCACATGACGTTCTTTGGGGGCGAGACTCTATTGAACTTCCCCGTCCTGCAGAAGACTGTTGCCTACGCCCGTCGCCGGGCCGCCGAAGAACGCAAGACGATTTCCTTCAGTCTCACAACAAATGCGACGCTCCTGAAGCCCGAGATCATCCAGTGGCTCGCGGACAACGACGTGGGCGTCACCGTCTCAATAGACGGGCCGAAACCCGTTCAAGATGGCCTGCGCGTGTTCCACAACGGGCGCGGCACGTACGACGTTGTCCTGCCGAAGATCAAGGAACTGATAGCAACGCATCGTTCACGCCCGATCGGTGCTCGTGTGACGCTCACACAAAAACACCTAAACGTCCTAGAGATCTATAGACACCTGACCGACGAACTCGGCTTCAAGGAAGTCGGCCTGGCACCTGTAACAACTAAAGACCATCGCGACTACGCTATTACGCCAGAGTCCAAAGACTCTATGCTCGAGCAATTCAAGGAGCTGGCAGAAGAATGGCTTCAACACGCACTTCGTGACGAACATCACGGCTTCACAAATGTGACCGACACGATCGAAGAAATTCACAAAGGTGTAAGCAAGGCTTACGGATGCGGCGCAGGGCTGGGCCTGCTCGGTGTCGCAACCGATGGTGATGTCTCGCTCTGTCACCGCTTTGCGGGCTCCCCAGAACACACGATCGGAACCGTCGCAGACGGTGTTGACCGAGAGAAACAAGAGCAATTTCTCGTCGACCACCATATCGCCGAGAAGACAGATTGTCATAAGTGCTGGGCCCGTCCGATCTGTTCAGGTGGATGCTACCATGAGGCCCACGTTCAGTATGGTGACTCCTCGCACGCCAACCTTCATTATTGCACCTGGGTCCGTAGCTGGACTCATACCTGCTTGGAAATCTACGGAGCTCTCGCAGAAAGAAACCCGAGGTTCTTGGAGCGATTCGACGCATGAAACGACTCAAGCCAATCAACCAAAAGGCAAACAGGATAGAGGCTTATCTCAAGCATGAGGAAGCCACGGCACAGGACGATCTGGATGTCGTCGGCCTGCGTACACCTCCACATGAGGAGAATGGGCCACACTTCCCACTTGGCTGCTCACTCCAGTTCTCACCCGGATGGGAAGTCGACAACCGAGGTGGTACAGCTGGGCTTTGCCAACCGGTCGAACGAGACATATTTGACTGCCACATCTCATGCTTCTGGCCAGCGCACGTTCCCGACCAACTCAACCATGCACCTGACTGGACTGGGAAGTGTGCGGCAGCCCAAAAAGACTGGCGAAAACTCGACCTGATCTTTCCTTAGGCCGAAACCGACTTGATGCGAAAGCTCCTCTGCGCCGTTCTTACGGCATCAGTCCTCGGGATCCTTCCCCTGGAAACGAAGGCTCAGAATGCCACTTGGTACATCTCAACCTACACGGACGAGATGCTGGTGTGGGACGAGGACTCAGAAACGATCATCGATCGTATCGAAATGAACCGCATCATTCCCAACGGTGTCCAGCTAAACGAGTCGAAGACCCACCTCTACGTGGGTGATGGGTCCGCCGAGTACATCCAAGTAGTCGATATAGCGGCCCGGGAGGTGGTGGACGAATACAGCCTGTCCGAAGGTGACACAACATTCAGAATCGGCGCGTTTGCTCCTCATCCCTATGAACCAAAAGCAATCGTGTTTGGGCGGCGGCATACGAAAATGGTGGACCGTTATTCAGTCGAAGGCCCATTCATCCTTGAGTACGACCTCAGTAAAAAGGTCGTAACAGACACTGTTCCATGGCCGGATGGAGAAGAGCGCGACCGGGTCAGCTTCCGGTACTCCCCTGATGGGGCGACGCTCTACTTCTTCACGAACGACATTATAGCCGTTGACTCAGAGACTTACGAAGAAATCGATAGATGGGAGATTTCGAACCCCCTAGAGCCAGGACTCGGCAGACCGACTTTTAGTACGGCCTCTCAGACGTACGATGAGCCAGGACTCGCAACAAATCTTATGCGGATGCGTGACCCCGTGCACAATCGGACATTGATGGGGATCGCAAGCGTCAGACTAAGTGAGAAGGAGGTAGACTTCTACACCGTCGGCCCATCGGAACCCGTAAGTGCATTCGCTATGGCTCCTGATGGCAAAAAGGCTTACGCACTCTACACAACCATAGAGGCTTACGAATTTTGGGAGTTCGATCTTGTGAACGAGGTCGTGACGAGGCGAGTTCCTTTCCCTGGGCGTCCGCGTATGGGGTTAGAAGTCAGCGCGGATGGGACCAAGCTTTACATCCACGTCGCAGGGAACACGATTGACATATACGATGCAGAAACATTCTCACTGATGAGAACAGTCGAGTTCGACGAGGATATGACGCTCGGGAATATCGCGATCATCCCTGGCGGCGATTAGCTCCCGTCATCTTAGAGTGAGTGCCGAACTTGAGCTTCTCCACGATCCTCGCGTGGTGATATGAGGCTCATCGACGATCACTTACGCCGGGCACTCGGCTATGTTCGCCCATACTGGGGAGCACTAGTTCCGGTCGTTTTCGTTTCAGTCCTTTCAACAGGGCTATCCCTCGTCCTTCCCTACCTATCAAAGGTACTCGTGGACGACGCGATACTCGGACGCGATTTAACACTACTCGTCCAAATCGTCGGGCTGGTGATCGCAATACCACTCGTATCCTTCGGATTGAATGTCTTCAGCGGTATGCGGTACACCGGAGTTTCCGCTGACATCCTGTTCGACATGCGACTCGACCTTTACCGGCACCTCCAACGCCTTTCCCCTAGGTACTATGCGCGTACCCCGCTGGGTGACATCGTCACCCGAATCAATGGCGATATCGGAGAAATTCAGAGAGTCGTGTCTGAAGCCGCACTATCATGGTTCGGCCAAGTCATCGCATTGATGGGTACCATCGGCATGCTGATCTACCTCGACTGGCAACTCTTCTCGGCAAGCCTCGTAGTGATGCCCCCATCGCTCTATACCTTGGTCCGATACCGTAGCGAACTTGAGACGAGAATCACAAAGCTGCGGGAGAAAAGTTCGCAGATAGGCTCTTTCCTTATTGAGACACTGCAAGGAATGCGCACAGTCGTAGGCGCAAATGCTCAGGGGCGAGAGGTAGAAAGATTCAGGAGCCGAAACGACGCGTTCGTCGAGGCCCTCCTTTCAATGAGGCTCTACACATATGTAGCTGGAGGTCTTCCGGGACTTCTTCTTACGGCCGGGACTGCACTCGTTTTCCTTTTTGGTGGATATCGCGTGATCGATGGCGCTATGTCGCTAGGAACCCTAGTGGCGTTCATGGCATACCAAGCGCGGCTTATGGCCCCAGTTCAAGGACTGATGGGCATATACACCAACCTAGCGACAGCCAGAGCATCTCTGGTTCGCGTACATGAGGTTCTCGACGAAACGCCAGACGTATGGCAAGTCTCCGAACCGAAACTCATGGAAAAGTGCCGCGGCGAGATCCAACTTCAACGGGTCTCTTTTGATTTTGGAAGAGGAGTGGGCGGCCTCTCACAAGTCGACATCGAGATCCCCGCAGGACAGATAGTGGCGATTGTCGGAGAAAGTGGGTGTGGAAAATCTACTTTGGCAGATCTCCTCGAACGACACTTCGACCCAGAAGAAGGTAAGGTTCTGCTCGATGGCGTCCCCATGTCGACCCTGTCGCTGAAAGATGTACGCAGGCACGTATCCGTGGTGCCACAGGACCCCTTCATATTCCACGCGAGCGTCGGTGACAACGTCCGATATGCAGCCCCGGAGGCCACCGATGACAGCGTGATAACAGCAGTCAACGCGGCCGGACTAACGCCGCTATTAGAACGCCTACCGGATGGCTTGCATACGCTGGTCGGAGAACGTGGCCGCCAACTCTCAGCAGGAGAGCGTCAGCGTCTAGCGATTGCACGAGCATTCCTTTCCGATCCTGCCGTGATAGTGATGGACGAAGCAACAGGAGCATTGGACCCCTCATCTGAAGCCGCAGTGCTTGAGGGCTATGAACGCGTCATGAAGGGTCGAACGACCATCCTGATCACACACCGCCTGGAACTCGCGCGTAAAGCTGAGCGGGTAATCGTGATCGAGGATGGCCGAATCGCCGAAGATGGCTCACCCGAGTTTCTCGAAGCTGAAGGCGCAACCTTTCGCGAAATTTTCATCGACGTGCTCTCCGGGTGAGAGGCGTCGAGCAGGACGACTCCTACACTAGCAGCGTTTCCATAGCTGTGGTGGACAGCGGTGTCCACGTTCCGCATCCACACCTTCCAAGCGTAGCCGGTGGGGTCACCTTAGGACCGGAAGGACACGAATCCCCTGACTTCGTTGATCGTATCGGACATGGAACAGCTGTAACTGCAGCGATCCACGAGAAAGCCCCCGACTCAGAGCTCTGGGCTGTTAAGGTTTTCAAGAGCAAGCTCAAGACTTCTGTTCCAGTGCTCGTGCGCGCCATCGACTGGGCAATCGACCGAAAGATCCCACTAGTAAACATGAGCCTCGGGACAACGAACCGGCTCCGCGCTCCTGAACTAGGCCCAGTGATTGAGCGCGCCTTCAAGGCCGGAACAGTTGTCATCTCGGCTCATCAACATGATGGTGCAATCTGGTATCCAGGGGCCTTACCTGGGGTGGTTGGTGTCGTAGCTGATATGGATCAGCCACGCGACCAGCTCGGCCTCGTCGAACTCCCAAGAGGGACAGCAGTGGTTGCCTCCCCATATCCACGCCCGATTCCAGGTGTCCCTGTGGAGCAGAATTTGCACGGCATCAGCTTTGCAGTAGCCAACGCCACTGGAGGAATCGCACGACTTATTAACGAGACCGGGATCGCCCAGTCTGCCGACTCAATTATCGACCTAATTCGTTCGCGGATTTGACTCGGTCTCTTGCCTCCTACACCATGGACATGCAACCACGGTAACAACGGGATCCTTAGAGAGACCTCTCGATGCTCCGACCTAATGCCCACGACGTACGCAGACGAGATTTCCTTCGTTGGCTAGCGGCGAGTCCTTTACTTGCCTCAGCGGGCGGTATCGCGACACTGGAACCCCTTATCGCACAGGAAGCACCGCGAAGAATCTTCGATGACATCGTGCAGTCGGCAGAGGACGCCTTAGATATCTGGGACCTCCAGCGCGCGGCAGAGGTTACCGTTCCGCCAGCGCACTATGGCTACATCATGACCGGAGTAGATGGCGAGGAGACATACGCGAACAACCGCTCCGCGCTCGAGCAGCTGAGACTTAGGGCACGACGTCTAGTCGACGTCTCTAATCTCGACACGAGTGTTAACATTTTCGGACGAAAGTGGGACACACCAATTATGATCGCGCCATGCGGAAGCCAGAAGGCTTTTCACGCCGACGGTGAACTAGCTGTCGCGCGAGCAGCCGCGTCCCGCCAACATCTGCAAACCCTATCCACTGTTTCTTCCACAGCGGTCGAAGAGGTCAATGACGCTCGGGGTGAACCGGTCTGGTATCAGCTCTATCTCTCGCCAGTTGGGCCCGGATCATGGGAGGGCGCCACAGCTCTCATGAAGCGTAGCCAAGACGCGGGCTGTCCTACGATCGTTTACACAGTGGACCTTCAGGGTGGAAGCAACCGGGTCACCCTCGAACGCTACAGTCGCGAAGACGACCGTACGTGTACAAACTGTCACACGCCCGGTGGCCGAGCAGGCGGTCCCAAGCCGATGTTACGAGGGCTACCTCGTGGCACGCCGGATCCAGGACTCGGCCGGTCCACGACTTGGGAAACAATCCCGAGACTGCGCGATGCAACAAATCAGAAGTTTATCATTAAAGGCATTATGACCGCCGAGGACGCCGAGCTCTGCCTTCGCTATGGAGTCGATGGCATATGGGTCTCTAACCACGGGGGACGGGCCGAGGGATCTGGACAAGCGACAATCGATGCACTTCCAGAAATCTCAGAAGCAATTTCGGGCCGCATTCCGATAGTAGTAGATAGCGGGTTTAGGCGTGGTAGCGACATCGTAAAAGGGATCGCTCGGGGTGCAACCGCTGTAGCGGTCGGTCGACCCTACTTGTGGGGTCTGGGTGCGTTTGGCCAAGAAGGAGTAGAGAAAGCTCTAGATATCTTGACCCGAGAAATGGAAATAACGATGCGTGCCGTCGGAGCCCCGTCACTGTCCGATTTGGGGCCACACACGATAGCAACAAGTTGAGAGGCAAAAGAACGGGAAGAATCCCGGGGCTCATCGTTCTTCTAATCGGATTAACGGCCGGACCATGGGTTACCCCGGGCACCGCTCAACAGACGTTAGCAGGTATCGGGCTTCTTGAAGCAATCGAACTCTACACTGGTGTCTCTGGTCAAGTTAACGAGCAAGAGGCGAGCCGACTCCTAAAGCTCGAAGCAACGGACTCCAGTGACGTTATAGCTACCATGTGGATTGCGCGTGTTCATTCGACCGGCAGGATGACATTTCCTCACAAACCCGCACTCGCGAAACAGATTGCATCAGGTGTCATTGATGAGGTCCGTAACCTGGCAGCCTCCGGAGACGTCGAGGCTTCTTTTTTGATGGGTACGGCTTACGACGAATCGCTCGGTGTGACTCAAGATTATGGTGAGGCTATGCGCTGGTATAGACGCGCCGCCGACTCAGGCCACATCCTAGCCTCTCACAACATCGGCAACATGTACCGTGATGGTCGTGGAGTAGGCCAGGATCCTAGACGAGCTGCGGCCTGGTGGTTACGTGCAGCTCGAGCGGGAGATGTAATCCCGGCTCTGCGACTCGGGGAAGCTTACGAAGCAGGTCGCGGAGTTCCACAGAGTCACTCGATCGCCCGCTACTGGTACCAACGTGCAGCCGCTGCAGGTAACGTGTCAGCAACTACGGCTTTGGAGCGGATCAAAGAATAACCAAGTGAGATCTGGCGGGTACCTGTCCGAATCTCTTCTTAAATAAGAGTCTATTATTATGGACCAACTCACCTCACGGCAGCGAGCGCACCTCCGAAAACTCGCTCACCATATGAAGCCGGTCGTGCTAATAGGAGCAGAGGGTATCTCGCCATCCGTGCTGACTTCTGTAAGGGAAGCGTTCAATAGACGAGAACTCCTCAAGGTCAAACTTCAAGAGTCAGCGCCACTGGATGTCAAAGATGCCGCAGGAGAACTCTCATCACGAGTTAGCGGTTCGCATTCAGTACAGACGATAGGTCGCACTATCGTGCTCTATCGAGCGCATCCTGAAAATCCGGAAATCCGGCTCCCGAAAGCGGCCAGCTAACATGTCACGAGCGTTCGTCAAAGAAGATGATCACCAGAAGGAGCCTGAGTTCCGACTACCCGATGCGGATTCTCCCTATTACGCCGAGGCCGCTGCCTGGGCCCTCATCCAAGGAGCTGACGAGGGCGAATCCCGCTCTGCAGAAATAGCGACCGGGTACGGCTGGGGTGATCCATCACTAGTTCAGGAAGTAGAGGCCATACTGGAACGAGCAGAGGCGGAGGGTGAGGAGCGAGTGGCTCAACTCGCGCGTCGGTACCTGAAGGCTGCGAAAACTTAGTTTACGATCGGTTACCCAAGTCTATAGCGAACAAACCCTATCAGGTTCCGCACTCTTATGCGGGACACGAGGGAGACCTCCGACAACGTCGACCTGGTAGTTCCGCATCACGGTGTAGTCGTACCTCAACCGACTCTAATTGGGGACCGGACAGCCTATCGTCAGATGCAAGGATCCCCCACATCAATGACCGCCTCAGCTTCGATCTCGACAAGGTACCCGTCTCCGACCAGCCCCGTGAGGACTAGGGTGTTCGCAGGCTGAACGTGCCCGAGGCGGACCCCATGGACTCGTGTGACAGCCCCCGCATCATCGGCGTTCGCGACGTAAACCCTCGTCCTTACAACGTTATCGAGAGTGCCGCCGAGCGACTGGATCGCACCTTCGATCTTGTCGAGACAGAAGTGGGCCTGCGATCCAGCATCAGTTCCACCGATAAGGCGTTCGCGATGAGTCGCCGTTGTGCCAGAGATGAAAATACGATCACCTTTTCGGACCGCCCGAGAGAAGCCGGCAAGATCCTCCCACACCGTTCCGCTAAGCGCTCGCGTGCGGTCACCCGGCCCCTCCACCACCGGATATGGCGCGGGCGCCTCGTCGAAGTGATCACTGAGGTCGCCTGCGGCAGTCAGGAAGGGGGGTTTCCGGTATTCATCTCCGCAGTCTCCCGGAATCGCATCAAACTCCGCTACCGCGGAATCAATTTCTGCTCGACTCTCTGCGTCGATTTCGAACCCAAAGAGGCCTAATGTCTCCTCGATGTGCTCGCTTTGGCCTAGCCGTGCACCAATAATGATGCCACCCACGGAGGGGGCTTCAAGCATGCATCGACAAGCGACGTTGGCGATCGATACCCCAAGTCTTTCAGACGCCCGACCGAGTGTCTGAAGAAGTTCTTGGTAGCGTGCCCATCCACCGGCGACGTCGATGAAACGCTTGTACTTCATCTGAGACCAAGTCTCCAGTTGGTCCATCCGGGGTTCGGCGACCCCCAACCAGCGCTCACTAAAGAAGCCACCAGCCACCGTGCCAAAAGCCAGAATCTTGACACCCCTCTCCCCACACAACTCTGCCATCGCCCCTGCAGCTCTGCGGTCGAGCAGCGAATAGGAGACTTGGTTCGAAACGATCTCTATCCCAGAGTCGAGGAGCATCCTCAGGTGGGCAGTATCCGCATTGGTCAGCGCTAGATGACGGATTAGCCCTTCGTCACGTAAATCCTGAAGATAGAACATGCAGTCGAGCCAAGCCGGGTCGCTATAGCTCCACGCGTGGAACTGAAGCACGTCGATTGTGTCCGCCTGCAAACGAGAGCGAGCAGTCTCGACGGCAGTTCTAACATCCTCAGGTGAGTGGGGACCAGGTTTTGGCACCCACTTGGTGAGAAATTGAGCCTCATCGGGTGCTCCAGCGGCAAAATGGCCCGCTATCACTTCCGAAGACCCATAATGGTCTGCCATATCGAAAGTGGTCAGTCCTGTCTCGACGTAGCGGCGCATCTCGGCAGCCGCAGCCGCAGTGTCAACGACACCGCCGTCTCGCTCCATGTCCGCGACCTGCCAGAGGCCCGTGAGTACCCGGGAAATTTCCAACCCGGGTGCTAGCTCAATGCGCTCAACGTTACCCATCACGTCCTTCCGTTCTTACGCTGTTTACTATGATACCCATCCGCACAAGTCGGGAGCATTACTCAGCGGGTAAATCCGAAAAGATCGCGTCCACGTCGATCCCGTCTGCTTTCAACTTCGCTACTTCACGGAAATAAACCAAAGAAGCTCCAATCATCACCGCGAGCCACAGTGGAGTAGAGTGAAAATACCAAGCCGAATGCACTGCAGTGAGGTCCTTCCAGAGATGCACACCTAGAAACAGAGCGAGCAGGCAAGCTCCCAAAGAAGCCAACGGTATCTGCATGGATCTCTTGCGAACCACAGTCATGCGTGACGCAATCTCAGGATTACGGTGTGGAAGGCTGAGCACCGTGATACACATCACGCCGAAATTCACAAGCATCGACGTCACCAAGATGTCGACACCCAAGAAGAAATCCCCCGCAAAATGACTACCGAGGATTGCAACTGTTGCCATCAAACCACTTAGGATCAGTGCTATATGTGGTGTATTCCATTTCTCATGGACCCCCGCCACTCCCTTAGGAAATACCCCATCCTCCGCCCAAGCGAACATCAGGCGAGAAACCGCAAGCAGCATAGCTGGCAGATCGTTGATGAGCGCGATAGCCGCACCTGCAACGATCAGAGCCGTCCAGTGCGGTTCAAGTACATAGCCCAACAGGCCCGGTGCGGTGAGATCCTGAGTCTGCGCTCGCTCCGCTACAAACTGCCATGGCACCGTATTGTAAACCGCTGCAGTAAACATGAAGTAGAAGAGACCTACCACTCCAACGGCAATCCCAATCGCCATCGGCAACGCACGCTCTGGGTTCCTTGCCTCACCACCGGCCTGGGCAATCGAATCGAATCCGATGAAGCTAGAAAAAAGAATCGCTGATGCAGCCAAGAGTCCGCTCCACGAAAATTGCGGCTCAACATCCGGGACGAGCACTCCCTCCTTAGCCATCAACCCGGCCGCAAAGTCAGCATGATCAAAAATGAAACCAGTGACTATCACGACACCCCCGAGGATGAACATCACGAACATCAACGGAACGAGAACCCGCTCGACGTTACCAACACCACGCATGTTTATACCGACCGACGTCCACAGGAACGCTAGAGCCAATCCTACTCTCACCGGCCCCTGATCTAGAGCGATGGCCAACCCTTCCATTCCGAACGCCCCTACTGCGTCTCGGATGAACGGGATCATTACATACGAGACTACACCTATCGCCACTGAGAGACCAAACCACTGGGAAAAGCTGGCGACAAATCCGAGGTATGGGTGAAGACCACGGCTTGCAAAGACGTAGCTCCCGCCAGCTCTGGGCATTGCAGACGAGAGAGTCGCATACGCGAGAGCCGCCAGAATCGCCGGTACCGCCGCGAACAGGTATGCGGGAAGCACGTAGGGTCCTATTCCGGGAACATTCCGTTGCAGCATGAAAGGAATAATGTTGATCGCCGCGCCGAGCATTGAACAGATGCCCGTGGCGGCCAGCCCTAGGAGTCCGAGCTTCCGCTCGAGTCCCGTACTGGATTGCTTGTTCATAGCAGTAGGGTTCAGGTGTTCTTAATGACTGTGTCTTAGGTGGGGAAGCACTACCAGCGCCATCGTCGCTGCAACTATGGTACCCACAATCACCGCTAGTCCGAAACGCTGGGTTGGTGGAAAAGAGGACAGGATGAAGATCCCAAAACCGACACAGATAATGGTAGAAGCACTCATAACCGGACGTCCGATCTGCGCGACTCCATCAGCCCAAGGGCTACTCACTCCTCGGGCGGCCAACCGCCGGACACGAATGACCAAGTGGATCATCGAATCCGCACCAATCGCAAGGGCAATATTTGCTGCTGGTGAGGTGATGATATCAATCGCAATTCTTGCGTGACCGAAGGTGCCTAGAGTCGCCAGCGGAACTACACCAAGACAGACCCACATAGCAATTGCGGTAAACCCGGAACGTGCGACGATCAAGGAAATGCCGAGAAAAAGCATCAGTAGTCCACCGATACCTATCCGCAGAGACGAAGCGATCAGCCGAGCGAGTTGGGCCTGCAAATCATAGAGGCCAGCGATGGTCTCCGTGTGAAGCCCAGCTTCTTCCACCTTCTCTGTCAGCCGAGCCATAACCTCCTCCCTCGGCTCTTCGACTCTCTCACGCATACGCAGCGAATACCGCACTCGATCCCTATCCGGAGTAACGAACCCAAGCGCAATGCTCCCGAGCGCATCCGAGGACGCCAAGTCGAGAAGTGTCTCTACGGGGAAAAGGCCTGCCAGAGGGATCGTTCGAGCGTGGTCAACAATCACGGTAGGCGAAAGCACAACGCCAACGGCTGAATCTGCCTCGAACTCCGACTGCAACGCATCGAATCTTGGATAGGCCTCTCGTGATGTGACTGTCCCACCGCCTGGGACTGAGACGACGATGTCTAGCGTGCTGCTTCCACCGTCTGAATCTACGAGCGCTAGGCCCTCACGAAGTTCAGATCCCGGAGCAAAGTATGCGAGCAGGCTCGGATCGGTATCAAGCTGGGGCAAACCAAGTGAAAGGGAGCCAAACAAGAAGACGGCACCCCACACAGTCCCCTTCCCTCTCCCGAGAGAAGGTATTCTGACATTGCTTCCCAACGTTGCTTGCACTCGCGCCCACTTCCCCAGCACACTTGGGTAGACAACATAGGCGGTCGTAAAGGCAATCAGCGTCCCCACCATACCGGCCATCCCAAGTTCACGGAGCGGCTGCGCGGTCGCTATCAGAAGGCTCGCGAAACCCAGAAAGGTCGTCGTCATGCTCCAGAACGAGCCTTCCAATGTCTTGGAAAGAGCATCTCGCATAAGGATCGGACGGTCTGTTCCTACTGCTGAACGCCAGTTCGCTGTCAGGAAGACCACGTGGGAGAGCGTAAGCACGAACACGATCGTTACGAGGTTTGCCGTCAGAAGACCAATCCCCATCCCCAACGCCTGCACAATTAGCAGTGTAGCAGATACCGAGACTAGACACGTCGCGATGGTACCAGCGACAATCGCCACTTCGCGATAAATGATTCCAATCAATAGGGCAAAGACCAAGATGGCAGCCGAACTGAAGACTATCAGGTCCCGGTACAAACTCCTGCGCACCATTTCCACTATCGCCGGAACACCAGAAATCACAATACTGAGTTGGTCCGACTCATGTGTATCGACAACTGCTTCGATTCTGGGCAGCAGTAACTCAGGATCCGTTCCGTCGACCTGCAGTACGATATTGGTCGCACCCGGATCCCGGGTCCGAAGGATCCGTTCGAACAATGGACTGTTCTCGGGATCGTCGGTCGTAATGCTGAATCCTCCCTCAACTCCATCGACGGCCAGCAGACCATCAGTTAGCTCGCCAATCTCCTTACGATGACCGGCAACATCTGCACCGGGAACCGTCGCTCTTAGAATTAACTGAGCCCCACCAGGGAATGCATCCGCCACTTCTCGCGCGGCCTGCATCTGCGGGTCGTCATGCGCAAAGAAAAAATCTCCCTGCACTCGAGGTGACAGATCGACAAAGATCAAAACGGCAATAACTCCGAGGGCTGCTGAGCCCAAGGCTAGCCATCCGGCCAGCGCGGAAGTCCATAGCTTCAGCAGGAGTCAGTGTCAGGCAAGAGTGATCGTGTGGGCTCGTACTGATGGCATTTGTGGGCCTCTATTCGTGGATCTTTTGCTGTTCACCAAGATAGTTCTCACAACTTGTGGAGCTAGCGTTCCACTTGATGGCGCTTGCTTCGCCGCCCAGGTTGCACACCCGTTTAAACGACCCCGGAGGATCCGTTGATTCAGGTCAGGTGGCTTTGCCTCGTCGCAGCACTCTCGCTTGTCGTCCTAGTACCCATCTCTGCGCAGGAGCGTTTTGGCTCCTACCCCGCAGCGAAAATGGGCGGGAACTACATGCACAATTTCTACCTGCCACCCGCAGTAAACTCCTCTCCGTGGGCTCCGGAATGGGCTCCGGATGGGCAAAGCTTGGTGGCTTCCATGCATGGCTCGATATGGTCGGTTGACATAAAAAGTGGGCTAGCTGTCGAACTGGTAACAGGACCGAAATACTACTCCTCCCCGAACTATTCTCCCGACGGGCGGTGGCTCATCTACACGGCTGACGACCACGGCCGGTCCATCGGACTGGAAATACTCGATCTCGAGACGGGTGAGACTCACCCTCTCACAAACAACGAGGAGATATACTCGGATCCATCCTTCAGTCCGGACGGGACTCGCGTCGCATACGTATCTACTCAACCTACGGGATATTTCAACGTCTTCGTGCAGGACTTCGCAGATGGAAATTGGTCGGGAGATCCCATTGCGATCACCGGCGATAACAGCTTCGGAAAAGACCGACTTTACTTTGGGTCAGAGGACATCCACATAAACCCGACCTGGTTCCCCAACAGTGAAGACTTGCTCTTGGTCTCCAACCGAGACGCGGCATTAGGAAGTGGCAATGTTTTTCGTGTCCCCGCCAAAGCGGATGGATTTGAAGACCGAGTCCAAGTATTAGCCGAGCAGACACTGTACCGAACTCAACCTGACGTCTCGATCGATGGCAGGCGCTTCATCTTTTCTTCAACGCGTGGTGCCGCCGACCAGTTCAATAACCTCTATGTCCAACCGACTGGTGGTGGTGAGCCCTATAAGATGACTTTCTTCCAACACGACGCCTTTCACCCGCGCTGGTCACCCGACGGTGAGTGGATTTCCTTCATTGATAACAACGGTGAGAACGGCCTGCCCCGGCTTCGTCTCCTTGAGACCTATGGAGGTCGCATCGTAGACGTCAACATCAGCGGTCGTCGGTGGCTCAACCAGATGGGCAAGCTGAGCATGACCACCCTAGGAAGCGATGATCAACCTACAGCTACGAGAGTCCATGTTATCGCTTCAGACGGGAAGTTCTACGCCCCATCAAACCAGTACGCACGGATGCCACAACGAGCACGGGTCGGCGCTTTCCACCATGAAGGATCATTTGAAGTAGAGTTGCCCATTGGAGAGACTCGCCTGATCGTCGTCAAAGGGTTCGAGCATGTCCCGATTGATCAAACCATCACGATCAATGCTGGAGAAACCGCTGCTGTAACAGTTCAACTCGAAAAAATGATCGATATGGCGTCGAAAGGATGGTATAACGGATCAACGCATGTCCACGCCAACTACGGCGGGAACCTACACAACTCTCTTGAGAACATGATGATGATGTCCGACGCGGAGGATCAGGACATCGTGCTCGAGCAAATCGCCAACAAAGACAACCGGATTCTAGACTATCAGTACTTTGTCCCCGGAGGTGGAGCACACCCTCTGTCAACAGAAGAAATGGTACTGGTGGTGGGTCAAGAATACCGACCCCCCTTCTACGGTCACGTCTTCATGTTTGGGATGGAGGAGCACCTGATCTCACCCTTTACCACGGGCTACGAAGGGACCGGAATAGAAAGCCTTTACCCGTCCAATACGGACATGTTCAGAAAAGCCAAGAGACAAGGTGCTTGGACTGGTTACGTCCATTCGTTCTTCAATGACGACCCTCTCGAGGGAGGCCTCGGAGGCGCCAAAGGCTTCATCGTTGATGCCGCACTGATGACGGCCGACGCGGTCGAATGGTCCACATCTCAGAACGGTTGGCCCCCACTGTATGCCGCATGGTCAAACGGACTACGGCCCACACTAGTTGGCGGTGAAGACTCGATTAGCAATCTGCACACCACACCACTAGTCGGCTCGGTCCGAACCTACGTGCACGTTCAAGACAACCAGCTAACGATGGAAAGTTGGCTGGACGGGATGAAGAACGGGCACGCATTCATGTCAAACGGGCCGCTCGTTCAGTTCGAGATAAACGGAAAGATACCTGGGCAGACAATCTCACTCTCTAGCGGACAAAGCGTAGTCGCCTCGCTCGAGGTCACATCCGTCACACCCTTGGAACAGGCGGAAATAGTTTTTAATGGATCAGTAATAGCGTCGATTCCATTTAGTGGAGAGAGAACAAGCCTTTCCTTCGAACGATCATTTCAGCCCGCTGAATCCGGTTGGTATCACGTGCGTGTGAACGGGATTCAGGGAGAGAGTTTCCCAATGGATATCGATTGGGTTCAAGCTGCTACGAATCCAATCTGGGTCCAAGTTGATGGTGCCCCCGTCCGCTCCGTAGAGGCAGCAGACTACGCCTTGGCATGGATAGACAAGCTGCAGTTGATGGCTGAGATCTGGCCCTACTGGCGATCTGATATGGAAAAAGATCACGTTTATGGCCAATTCGACGAAGCACGTGACGTATACCGCGCTCGCAGGTCCGAAGCAGAGAATCGCTGACGGTCGAGTTTTGACCGGCCCTCCGACTTCCCTCCCGACTAGCTTAGTCGGGAGGGAAAAATCAGAGGTTAACTGTCGTCCCTTACTCGACCACCTCGAAGAGTTCAATCTCAAAGATGAGCGTCTCGTTTGGACCAATGACGCCACCGGAACCATTCGGCCCGTATGCAATATCTGAGGGGATCCAAACCCGGATGTGCCCCCCTTCACTCAAAAGAAGAAGTGCCTCAGTGAATCCCGGGATAAGACGACCGGGCGCGCTTGAGAAGACTACTGGCTCACCTTCATAAGAAGAGTCGAACTCCGTTCCGTCGATCAATGAGCCACGGTAATGGAGCTGAACGTCCTCTCCTCCTGAGGGTGAAACGCCATCGCCCTCACGGAGCATCTCATACTGCAGGCCACTCTCCGTAGTCATCACGCCATCGCGCTGTCCGTTCTCTTCAAGGAAAGCCTGCCCCTCGGCAAGGTTCTCCTCGGACTGCAATGCCCTTTGCTCCGCCGCAGCTTCCTGAATCTCTTGGCCGAACTGCTGCAGAACGGCCTGAAGTTCAGTGCCTTCAATGTCAGGCTCGCTACCCTGAAGTGCGTCCTCAATCCCCCTCATGAAAGCAGCTCGATCCAGACGCTCGCTGGCATCAACCAGCTGCTGGCCGACATTGAGGCCAATGCCGTAGGAGGCTTTTTGGTCGTCGGAGTCAAGGGCCGCATTCTCGAACGAAGCAGAGTTGGAGCATGCACCTAGCACGATGGAGACGCTAATCAGCGTCGCACTCATGCGAACAGTCATCAGACATCCTCTTAATAAGGGGGAATTTTACAGCTAAGGAACCTAACCCGAGGGTAGTCCGAGCCCAACGCCGGCACCTGTCCAGATCGACACGATAAACGCAACTTGTCCGACCCAATCCTTGAGATGTAACTCGTCGGAGAGTGAGTGATGTTGAAGACCTTGCTAAGAATGGGCGCAACTGCCGCCGTAGTCATGAGCGCCTCGGCTTCTGCCGTCGTCGGACAGTCGATCGACCCGCAAGCTGTTCTAGCGGACAAGAATTTTGTGGCCCCTACTAATGACATCGCTGAGATGGTTCTCGCCCCACGATATCTCAACGTGACACTGACAAACGTTAGTCCCGACAAGAAGTGGTTCTTCCATGAGATCGGCGACGGGCCCGTCACGATGGATCGCTTCTCTAAGGACTTCGACGAACTCGGCGGAGTGTTCATCGACTATTCGGCTAACAGGCATCGTAACCTCACGATCCGTTCAAGCATCGGCGTCAACGTAATGTCGGCTTCGGATGGCTCGGTAACGGAGGTGACCGTGCCAAGTGGAGCGCGCATATCGAACACCACATGGTCACCGGACGGAGGGCACCTCGCCTTCTACGTTCATACCGATGACGAAACCCATATCTACGTCGCAAATCCAAATAATGGGAGTAGTCAAAGAATCACTGACCAGCCGGTTCTTGCAACGATGGTTACGGGTTTCGAATGGACAAACGATGGGAAAGAAATCGCTACCATTTTAGTTCCAGATCAGCGCATTACTCGTCCTCTTCCTTCACGTATTCCTTCAGGTCCGCAGGTGAAGCAAACCGAAGAGGGAGAGAACATGCTTCGAACGTATGCGAGCCTTATGGCAACGCCATACGACGAAGAGCTTCTTGAGTGGCACGCAACCGGACAACTGGCGGTCATCGCTCACGACAACCGCGAAGTCACCAAGATCGGTGATCCTGCAATGATCACTAGTTTCGACTTCTCGCCGACCGGACAGCATGCCCGTGTCGAAATCATGAAAAAGCCTTTCAGTTACGTCGTTCCTGTTCGTTCCTTCGGTCACGTCGAGCAGGTATGGGACCGAAGTGGGGCATCCTTAGTTGAACTAGCAGACGAAGACACACAAACAGGACTTGATGGTAACCTGCCGACGGCCCCTGGGGTGGGTGGCGAGTCTGATGAGCCGGATCGCCGCAACTTAACATGGAGAGCTGACGGAGCGGGGCTAACGTTCCTGCAGGAAGCGGCAGCTGAAGAAGGAGAAGAAGAACGTAATGGAAGCTCAGACAGGGTAATGCTGTGGGCTCCACCGTTCGACGGTTCTTCTCTATCGGTCGTATACGAGACGAGCTCTCGCATGTCTTCTCACCTCTTCAATGCCGATCATTCGATGCTCTTCGTAACAGAGAGTCCCCGTGGTGGCGGATCAGGTCGGAATGCTCCCACTGGAAAGATCAAACACTACGCTGTCGACCTAGCTGATGCAGAGACACAATACACGATCGCCGAGTATGAATCGGACGACTTTTACGGGAATCCCGGCTCACTGGTTAACGGAAGTGGTCGCGTGCCTAACATTGGTCGCTTCGGCGGTGGGGGAAGCGAGGCTCAAATCGTCGAGACATCCGCTGACGGTTCATCGGTCTTCCTCTTCGGAAACGAGTACAACGAAGACCCAATGGTTGAGAGCCCGAGAAACTTCATAGATCGAGTCGAAATCCGAACCGGAGATAAGACACGGATCTTCGAAGCAGGAAATGACGGCGAATACGTTAGGGTCGTATCAATCCTCGACGCCGACGCCGGATCTTTTGTGGTGTCACGAGAATCGCCAACCGAGATCGCGCAGTCCCATCGGGTCGAAGACGGCAGTATGACTCAACTAACGAAAAACGTCGATTACACCCCAGAAATGACAAACGCCCCAAGACAACGCTTCACGGTAGAGCGCCCGGATGGCTTCCGTTTCTTGGTCAACGTGACCCTTCCTCCAGGTTACCAGGAGGGCACGCGCCTACCAGCAATGTTCTGGTTCTATCCCCGCGAGTACACTGACCAAGAGAGCTATGACGAGCGTGGGCGAACCTACAACAAAAATGCGTTTCCAAACTTTGGTACTCGCTCAATGCAGTACCTAGTCCAACTCGGTTACGCAGTGGTGGAACCAGACGCGCCAATAGTCGGGAAATCCGGTCAGATGAACAACAACTACGAGCATGATCTGAGGAATAATCTCGCAGCTGTGATCGACGAACTGGATCGACGTCAGCTCATCGACCGACAGAAGCTTGGTATCGGAGGCCACTCGTACGGATCGTTCTCTACCGCTAACGCAATGGTGCACACTCCATTTTTCAAAGCGGGCATAGCTGGAGACGGAAACTTCAACCGCACGCTCACTCCGCTGATGTTCCAGAGCGAAAGGCGTATTTTTTGGGACGCCAAAGACGTCTACACCTCAATGTCACCGTTCTTCCATGCAAACAACATGACCGGGGCCCTGCTGATCTATCATGGCATGATAGATCAGAACGTGGGTACGGCACTGGACCACGCACCTCGTATGTTCCACGCCCTGAACGGGCTTGGAAAAGACGCCTCAATGTATCTCTACCCGTATGAGGATCATGGCCCGGCCAGCCGCCGAACGATCCTCGACCTTTGGGCCCGCTGGACCGCATGGCTCGACGTTCACCTGCGAGATGGGGGAGGAGACACTCCCGTAACCGAGTGACCAAAATGACGAAGCCTAGCCCGCGACACCTCATCAAGATCGCATTCGCTACTGCTGCAATAGCGGTAGTTCCTGCCCCTGTACTTACTCAAGTCGACTCGTCGATCCAGTCGCGTGTTGATGACATCTTTTCTCAGTGGGACTCGGAAATGTCTCCAGGATGCTCGGTCGGGGTCACACAAAACGGTGAGACACTATTCGAGCGCGCATACGGTATGGCTGACCTGGAGTGGGACATCCCGAATACGCCAGAGACAATCTTCGAAGGAGGTTCAGTATCGAAGCAGTTCGCCGCTGCAGCAGTCGTCCTTCTAGTTCTCGACGGGGTACTCTCGCTAGAGGACGATGTGCGGCGATGGGTTCCTGAAATTCCAGACTACGGAAAAAGGATCACACTGCATCATCTCATGACTCACACCAGTGGCCTGCGCGACTGGGGAAGCATTGCTTCGATATCGGGCTGGGGACGTGAGAATCGCGCACACGATCATGACGACGTACTAGACATTCTCAGTCGCCAAACCCAGCTCAACTTCGAGCCGGGAACCGAATACTCATACAGCAACAGCGGATACAACCTGCTCGCCATCGTAATAGACCGTGCCAGTGGAGCGTCGTTCGCCGAGTTTTCAAAAACTCATCTGTTCGAACCAGCCGGCATGGTAAATACACAGTGGCGCGACAGTCACCGTCGTATCATTCGTGGCCGCTCTTCTGCTTACAACCGGACAGAAAACAGTTGGGAGATCAACCGTCCAGTGGAGTACGTCCATGGAAACGGGGGCATACTGACGACGGTCGGGGACCTAGGCATTTGGAACCAAGTGCTCACGACAGGTGGCCCTTGGGGACAGGATTTCGTGACACTCATGCACAAGCCCGGGGTCCTGCGCGATGGCTCTGAGATCAATTATGCCGGCGGCCTGATGCTATCATCGCTCGGGGACGTTCAGGCCGTTACCCATACGGGATCGACCGCTGGATACAGAGCATTCCTGGGTCGATTCCCTGAACAGGGCATATCTGTAGCCATGCTCTGTAACGCATCTAATGTATCGACTGGAGTTACCGGACAAAGCATCGCACGCGCGTTCCTCGGTAACGCTATCAAGGACCCAAACACGCCAAACTATAGAGCCGAATCTGCCGCTTTCAATCTGGAGCCATTTGTCGGACTTTACCGCGAGCCCATGACGGGTCTTCCCATGCGGATAACGAGTCGAAACGGAGTGCTTTATTCGGGAGCGACAGCACTGCTCCCTTTATCCGGTTCAGAGTTCCAAGTTGGAAATGGAGATCGTCGCTACATCTTCGAGCGCAGAGCCGGTAAGGTCATCGGATTCGAAGTCGAAGACTGGCAGTACTCCGAGCGCAGCTTCGAGAAAGTTGCAACGTGGGCACCCAATCCATCGGAACTCAACGAATTCGAAGGCGATTATAGAAGCGAGGAAGCAGAAACGATCTACAGGGTCAAAGCCACCCAGGACGGATTAGAAATCTGGCAAAGACCCAATAACAGGTTCGAGGTGCACCCTGTTTACGGAGACGGATTTCGTTCAGGGGGACGAATGGTCCGATTCCGCCGAGATGAGGCCGGCGAAATCATTGGGCTCTCATTGAGTATAGGAAGAGTGTACGATATGAGATTTTCCCGAGAAGGCACGTGACCACTCGCCGGAACTATGCTTAAGGAGCCGTTTCTTGGTCTTGTATCAACAGGCCATCAAATGGTTCTCGCCTCAAGTGATACGTATCTTGTCTTTCACCGATGAGATTCATCATTTTGAGTTCGTTGTCGAATCCCACAAATGGGGGGCAGCATCACCCCCCCTGGCCAGGCCAAAAAGGCTGACGGACTGAGGTAGAAACCATGACTGTGTCCAGTGTCAAACCTATCCGGATCCGACTAGGTCTCCTTGCCTCGCTCACAACAGCATTGGCGGGGCCCATGACCGCCCAAGAGACGTTGCGGCTTTCCCTAGAGAACTACATGGACATGGAGACCGTGTCTGGGCCACAAATCTCTCCTGATGGTTCTGAGGTTGTTTACACGCGTTCTTGGTTTGACATGATCAACGACCGCCGAGAGTCCTCAATCTGGATAATGAATGCAGACGGTTCTAAAAACCGGAGCCTTCTAAAAGGAAGTGGAGTCCAGTGGTCACCCGACGGCACCCGCATTCTCTTCACCGCCCCGGGCGAGCCAGGTGGAACCCAGATCCATGTCCGTTGGATGGACGCAGAAGGGTCTACTTCACAGATCACCCGTCTCGAAAACGGACCGAGTAACGTTCGCTGGTCCCCGGATGGAAACTCGATCGCCTTTACCAGTCGCGTCGACACTCGACCGGACTTTGCCGGTGTGAACCTTCCTGCTGGACCTAGTGGAGCGGCGTGGACACCCGGACCAAAAATCGTAGAACGTGCCGGATACAAGCGTGATCGTAGTGGTTACGTCGACACAGGATGGACTCACCTTTTTGTAGTCCCCGCCGAGGGGGGGACAGCCCGCCAGCTAAGCAGCGGCGACTGGAATCACAACGGTGTAGCTTGGAGTCCAGACGGAAACGAGATCTATGTCACCTCCTACAGAACTGAGGACTGGGATTCACCAGAGCATTGGCAGGAGTCCGACATCTACGCTGTCGATATCTCTACTGGATCTACCCGCAGGCTGACAGAAGAGCGCGGAGCAGACACTTCTCCTGTGCCGTCACCAGATGGATCACTCATCGCATATATCTCAGGTGACGAGCACGATGACACCTACCGTAACTCCCAAATCCACCTGATGAACCGGGACGGATCTGAGAAGCGAAGCATCTCAAGGGGCTACGACCGGCAGTCTAGTGGCCTTATGTGGGCTCCCGACGGGAGCGGCCTGTATTTCAGTGTTTCTCGTGAAGGTTACCGAAGCCTGCACTCTGTATCGACCCAAGGAGGGGTCGAGCAAATTACGGATGGTACGAGCCTCGTCACTCTGTCATCATTTTCGGATGACGGCACAGCAGTCGGCACCATCGCGAGTGCTCACGAGCCGGGAGATCTATACCGTTGGAACCTTAGCAACCCTGAAGAGACAATAAGGCTCACCAGAGTCAACGATGATATCCTACATAACGTGACACTCGGTGAAGTCGAGGAGGTATGGTACCGATCTGAACCGTTCGACATCCAAGGATGGATCGTGAAACCGCCAGATTTTGACTCGCTGCGTCAGTACCCGCTCATGCTCGCAATCCACGGAGGTCCTCACAGCATGTATAACGGGGGCTTCAACTTTTCCTTCCAAGAGCACGCAGCAAACGACTATGTGGTGCTTTATACGAATCCTCGAGGCTCGACCGGATATGGCACCGAATTCGCAAATGCGATTCAGCACGATTACCCAGGCATTGACATGCAGGATCTCATGCGGGGTGTCGATCACATGCTGGAAACCGGGTACATAGATCGAGACAATCTATTCGTCTATGGCTGTTCAGGAGGAGGAATACTGACGACCTATATCGTGGGCAACACAGATCGTTTCACTGCAGCCTCAGCGAATTGTCCGATCGTGAACTGGATGTCCGCTATGGGAACATCAGATGCCATCAGCTACACAAGAACGTTCGAAACACCTTTCTGGGAGGACCCAACCGAGTGGATCGACCGCTCGTCGATTTTCTATGTTGGCAACGTAACGACCCCGACCATGTTGATGACCGGTGAGCTTGATCTTCGAACACCGATGGGCCAAACCGAGGAGTACTATCAAGCGCTTCATTACATCGGCGTGCCAACAGTCATGGTCCGTTTTCAGGGAGAATGGCATGGAACTAGTTCTCGTCCTTCCAACTTCATGAGGACTCAACTCTATCTTCGGAAATGGTGGGAGAAGTGGGGGACGCATGACGACCCACCCGTGAGCTGACTTTAGTAAAGGCCTTAACTACAAGAACAAGAAGATGGCGCCGGACGCGATCTTAGCCGATCTTCAGGGCTGCAGCGGTGTATTGCTTCACTAAGGGTGTTTCGTAGAGTTGTAGCCCGGTTTCGTATTGAATTTGTGACCGTCTTGAATCCTACATCGATCCAGATAAGCCCCGCAGAGCGCCTGCGTGGCATCCTCCCCGACCCCGAGATCGCGGCTATTAGCCCGATCATCGAAGAGATCGAGGAGCTCAAGCTCGCGCGCAACGCAGCGATCTTGGCGCACAATTATATGACACCAGACATCTTCCATGGCGTCTCTGATCTTAGAGGTGATTCGCTAGCCCTAGCCAGGATGGCCTCTGAGACGGAAGCCGACGTAATTTTGGTCGCGGGCGTCCACTTTATGGCTGAAACAGCCAAAATCGCGAACGAAGAAAAGACAGTTCTCATACCCGACACTCAAGCTGGGTGCTCTCTAGCGGATGCGATAACCGGCGCTGACGTGCGGCTACTGAAAGAGCGATACCCCGGTGTTCCCGTGGTCACATACGTGAACACCTCGGCAGAAGTGAAGGCGGAATCTGATATCTGTTGCACGTCAGGAAACGCGGTTCAAGTAGTTGAATCGCTTGGTGTGGATCGTGTGATTTTCCTTCCAGATCAGTACCTCGGTCGGTGGGTAGCAACACAGACCGAGATCGAGATCATCTTATGGGAAGGTTCGTGCGAGGTTCACGAGCGTTTCACGGCCGAGGAACTTCAGGGATATCGAAACCTGAATCCGGGAATCCAGATCATCGCGCATCCAGAATGTCCGCCCGACGTCTTGCAGGAGGCTGACTTCGTAGGGTCTACTGCCGGAATGATAAATTGGGTAAAAAACGAGCGACCCCGTCAAGTCGTTATGGTTACCGAATGTTCAATGAGTGACAATGTCGCCGCCGAATCTCCCCAGACTGAATTTCTACGACCTTGCAACCTCTGTCCGCATATGAAACGCATCAACCTTGAAAATATCAGAGATGCATTGCGTGACATGAAGAACGAGGTCACGATCGCTCCTGGGATCGCTGGTCGAGCACGTGAAGCCGTCGAGCGTATGCTCGCGGTTCAGGTCTGATTCGCGGGAAATTCTACCAACGCTGACCTCCAACTCCTCAAATCATCGACCTTGACGGCTTCCTTTCGGCGGCACTAGCCGAAGATCTCGGAGAATTCGGCGACATCACCTCTGAGGCTACCATTGCTGAGGGATCCCAAGCCACAGCCCACTTAGTAGCAAGACAGGACGGTTGTATCTCAGGCTTGGCAGTAGCACTTCGCTGTTTCGAACTCGTCGATGGTCACGCTGAAATCGGCGCCTTAGTCAAAGACGGTGACACTGTATCAGCAGGCACCCAACTAGCGACAATCAGTGGGGACGCGAGAAGCATCCTCTCTGCAGAGAGGCTGGCACTGAACCTGCTCGGCCAGCTGAGTGGCGTAGCAACAGCAACCCGGATACTAGTCGACCGAGTTCGAGGCACCGGCGCAAAGATCATAGATACACGGAAGACAGTCCCTCTTCTCCGGGAGTTACAGAAGATGGCCGTAGTCGCCGGCGGTGGAGCAAATCATCGGATGGGGCTATTCGATCAAGTCCTGATCAAGGACAACCACATAGAAGCGGTAGGCTCTCCTGCCGAAGCTGTCCGCCGGGCGCGTACCCGCGTTGGTGAAGAGATCACTGTCGAAGTTGAGATCGAGAGGCTCGAGGAACTCGAGGAGGTGATCAAGGCGGGCGCTGACATTGTGATGCTGGATAACATGGCACCCTCAGCAATGAGAGCGGCTGTCGAGATAGCGGATGGGCGCGTCCTTCTTGAAGCTTCTGGGGGGATAACAGCAGACACAGTGCGAGAAGTCGCGGAGTCAGGAGTCGACCTGATCTCAATCGGCGGGATCACCCACTCCTCACCCTCGCTTGACGTTGCTCTAGACTTCGGCGCATAAGTGCGCAGAAAGCAGGGCGCGTTGTAGGCCGGTCAGAGCCCACATAGCTTCACCGTCCAACGTTCTACAGTTAACACCTAGGATGTCTCACATGACGTCTTCACCGCACCTCCGATCCTATCCGGGGCCCCTCATCACCAGGCTATGCCTCATCCTTATCGCCGGCAGCTTAAGCTTCCCAATAGCAGGGCTGGCCCAAGATGAGACAAAGAGTGGCGACCTAGTGAAAATCTTCGAGCTGGGTCAGATGGTGGCCGACACTAACGGAGACTCAATTCCAGATTTTGTGCAGGCGTCACTCGTCATGGGAGCTACACCGTCTACAGCGGAGATAGCTGCCGGAGCCGAAATCTCTTCACGACTAGGGTTCGAAACGATGGCTATGGACCTGCCGATGTCTCGAGGAGACGGCGGACTGATCCCAATCGTTATTGGCCGCAGCGGACTTTCCATAGCAGGCATAACCACACCGGGATTGGATCCAACGTCACTCGATTCCGGCGAAGGTGCCGTAGCCGTAGTGGAGTCGGACGATCGTGTCTGGGTGCTCGTGATAGGAGGCGATGACGATGGCCTCCTTGCTGCAGCGCGTCTCTTCTCCGGGGTGCTCCCGCACACACGCACCCTTTCAACTGCTCCGTTGTCTCAGGTCCGTGAAGACCTGGAAGCTGCACTTCAGGTCGAGGATCTTAACGATACATCGATCCGAATCTCCCAGGCTCGCGCACGAAATAACCAGGACGGGATAACACGCTTGATCGTCGACGTAACCACCGACGATCCTTTGGCAGCAGCGAACGCCTTCGACTTTTTAACTACGATCGACGGCGTCTCACCAACAGGCTACAAGAAGGAATCAGACTCGACCGAGGATGAGCATTCCCCGAGCGCATCCAATCCCTTGGATTATCCCGGTCTTGCAAGCGTAGAAGTCCGCATTTCAGGAGGGCCGGCAATGCGTCTGCCCGGCAGAGCGGCACCCGACCGGCCAGGCCCCATTTCGGCACGTCCGGGTACCGGAGCGAAGGACAACCTGGACCTCTCGAACCTATATACAGCTGAAGGCCTGCTTGGAGGAAGCCCAATTCCCAATCGCGTCGATGCGGTCCTCGTACCCGGAATGAGCGGATTAACAGGGCTACCTGAACTGGGGGCGAGACTCGGCCTCGAGTCGACCGGGCTTACCGTCCCCCTAGTGCACCCCTCAGGATCGATAGAGAACCCTGAGTCCAGACCGACTATGATCCTAGCCGGAAAAGGAAACCACCTGACCGACCAGTTATCCGAAGACGGGCGGATTGATCTCAACGCGATTGAGACTGGCGGAGGATTAATCCAAATCGTTCCTGATGCCTTTGGTTCTAAATCCGCCATAGTCATCACCGGAGGTGACGATGCTGGAGCCGAGCGAGCGCTCCATCAAGTGGCAATGGGCTTCCCGCATTTGGGCGAACGGGGCAAGGACAGGCCAACCGTCAATGACGTGGAACGCGAGCTATGGGACGCCCTCTCCGGTCATACACCCTTAGGTCAGGCAGCCACGGGCATGTACAAGCTCAACCGCATTGGTCAGGCGCTCCAGGATGAGGACATCGTGGCAGCAAACATCCTAATGTCAGTCGAAAAAGCAGCCGAAGGGCTAGATGGATGGGTCGAATCAAGAGCTATCAACATCTTTGGTACTGATCAGGTCGAGGTTCAGATAGACAATCGAGACGTCCTGAACGCCAGCACGAAAATCTACGAGGAAGCAATCACTTTCCCCTCGGAAGTGGCTCGTTTCCACGCACTGATGAGCAACCATGTGTACCCAAGTGCGAATGGTCGGTCAGTGAGGATCGAAGCTCGATTGAGTGAACCACCTGAAGTTCGTACGCGTCTCGCCAAAGAGACCCACGCAGCGCTCATTGAAGCCGGCGCGAACCCCGACGGCACCGAAGTCGTGATTCTCTCCGCCTTCAAGCAGGGTTACTCCTGGCTTTATGACGTCATCCGACCTCGTATC
>MDSV01006111.1_pt1 | contig 81116 bp, 79 predicted proteins | sample 810851 | NCBI WGS metagenome assembly MDSV01 (sample SAMN05326640, study PRJNA326480) | marine metagenome | isolation source: seawater | place: Atlantic Ocean: North East | collected 2012
GATCAGGTTTATAATAAAATGCTCCACCTTCGCCTTTAGGTGTAACCATTAGCATTATAGACGGACCAGCATTTGGATCTTTAGAGTCTACATGAAAATCTCCATCCATTCCAGGGTGTGCAATATTAAAATAAACCCTAGTCATACCAAGTTCACCATACTCGGGACCAAATTGTTTTTGAAGTTTTATTGTTAAAAAATCTATTAAAGTATTACCCGGAGTAAAGTCATGTGAGTACATTGTAGGTCCTTTGTTAAGTGAACTTTCAACAAAGTAGTGTGGATACTTATATAAAAATTGATCTGCTAAATGATCAATAAAATCAGTGTCCATCCACTTGTCTATTATTCTTACTGTTCCAACCTGTATTGAATTCATGTTTGCACTTACTACACTTCCATATATAATCTTTAATATATATCAAAGATCCAGTTTTACATACTGGACATTGGACTAGTGTTTCTCCCTTGATCATTCAATTGCTCACATATCAAATTCATTTGCACAACAATTGCCATAGCGTAGGCAATTGCATGAGCTTTTTTGAAATAGTATTCATTGTTCTTCGGCTTCTCCCATATCGTCTCTTTCATATCGTTCCACGTCTTCCCTAGTAGGTGACGTTTCCCTGGACGAATTATTGCTAGGACCATAGCGAGTTGTTCCACTGTTTTTGGTTTCATTTTTTCCAGAATTGAACCATGTTCTCCTACGTGAAATAATTGCACTACGAAATCTTGATGTTCTAGAAGTGACCACATTGGCTCCTTAGCTATAAGCGTATTTAGATGATCTTCATCTTTTATGGCTTTGTACAAACTTACATTTAAAAAATCTAACTTGAAATAACCTCTACTGTCGGCTGTCTTGTAATCAAGTGTAGCCATATTGTCAACAGGGTTATGTGGAATTTCACTGACATAAACTCCTGTGTTATGTTTTTTCTCTGTATTCAATCTTGCTACTCGATGTTTTAACTTATCAAGTATAATGTCTCTATTAGCAAAATCAATATCAATATCTGGCATTAGTGTATTGTGTCCTTTTTATCAAGCGACCTTGGATCTTGTGGTGCATTTTCTTCTATCATTTCTAATATAAAACCCATGTTAGCAAGGATTCTGTTTGCATATTCTTGTGCAGATGGATTAGAGTTAAAGCCAACAAATTTGATAGTTACAGCATTATCTTTTTCAATACTCACTTGTGCTTGAATATCTTCTATTATAACACCGTGTGCTTTTAACTTATCAAACTTACTCATAAATTACTTTCCTTTGCTACTTCTTTAACTAGTTCTACATCAGCAACGTGTCTTTTAAAACGCATAGCCCAATGCTGTGGACTCATAACATGATATACAATTTGTAATTGTTCATCACTAAATTTAGCTAACATTCCTTTTCCACTTTTAGTATTAAGTATTAACCAAGGACTTATCTTTCCATCTTTAATATCTTGACAAGCACGGTTTAAACTAGCATAAGAAAAATAATGTTGCCAAGGTGCTTCTTTTTCTTCTGCCCAATCCATCATTGTTTTAATACTTCTTTCAAGAGCAGTTTCAACACTTTCTTTAAGGATTAAGTCTAATGCATACTTTTCATATAACTCGTCTCTACACCAGTGGTCTAGTTTAACTCCACTTGTTACTACATAGTCAACGTACTTGTCAGGATATAAAGGTCTGACGTTACTGACAAAGCTACCAAACTTAACAAAAGCATTATAATAAGGACTATCGCAAAATTCCTCATAAGTTTTGTTTCCTTCAAATTTTTGACACAACTGATAGAACCTATTAAACGTTAAGAATCCTAGTTGTACTCTTTTTTCGTCTTTTTGCATATGGCGTCTTTTCTTCTCGCACATATGAACAGCAAGAGTTTTTTCTCTTGTGTAACCTGTATTGCAATACTTACACGTATATGGTTTAGAACTTGACATCTGTTTTCTCGTATCCCAAGTCTTGGGCGAGTTCTTTAAGTTCCGCTTTTGTAGATATTCTAGCAAGTAATTCTACCTCATCTTGTTTTTTGTTTGGATATAATTCTAATAAGAATTTTGTTTTTGCATCTGAGCTACCTTTCTTCTTTAAAGGTATCCAGCCATGGTTTCGTGCTTTTCTGTCAACGTTATGTGTGCAACATAGTAATTGCCAAAGCAACTTATGATGTTTGCTAATTACAGCCCAATTCTTATTATACAATTCATTGGTTGCAATTACGGCCCATTCTTGATCGATACGTTTGCCATAAACAAGACTTATATAACGATTTAGTAACCAAAACTTTGTTTTTATAATTTGGGTACGTTCTTCATCGGTATACTCGTCCCATACGGCTTTACCATCTAAGTCAATGGCATAAAAGATTTCTTTATTGTTTAACCCTTTGAACTTTTGCATTTGTTACATTATACCACATTTTAGGTCAGTTGTCAAGTTTAACTATTACCAGTCATGAAATTAGTTACGTTCTTTTCAGGCCAAGTACCTAGGTATTTCTCTTTATACCATTTTGCAAATTCTGGATCCGCTTCAAATTCTTCTACTATTTGTCTATTAGACAATTGATCTGAGCGAATACAATCAGCTAGGTCTTGATACTCGTCTTTGCTTCTCATTTTTACCTCCAAATAAATCTTTTGATTCCTCTTTAGTTAGAATATTACCATAGTTAGGCCATCCATAATCGTCAGGGCTTTCGCCAACATACCTCCAACGAATTACACCTGTATCAGGATTACGCTCATATATTCTAGGGCGTGTTTCGTTTTCATCAAGTTCTTTTGACATTATATGTTCCCTTTCCATTTCCCACCATAAGGATTAGATTTACGCTTCTTTTTCTTTTTCTTTGGCTTCACCTCTTTAGTTAATAGCAACGGCTTCTCCGTTGCACATCTCCACCAACGACTTATTGTTTTACAAATTCCAAACATTCAACTCCTTTCTAACAGTTACGAATCCATGTTTGTCAACGTGCCACCCTTCAGGTTTTAATGCCCAGCTATCTCTAGATAATGATAATTCCTTACAAGAATTGCACCATTGTTTTTCGTTTCTATTTTTTACCTCTACTTCAACTTGTTCTGTCCAACAGCAACGCCAACAGTTATAATTGTATAAAGGCATACATTTTACTCCTCGACTTTTGAACCTACTGTTCTACGCACTATGTCATTGTGGTCGAACTCAGCCCAGTAAAGTTCAAAGGCTACTCCGTCTGTTATGCCTTCGAACTGATGAACCATTCCGGGTTTAACTACAGTAAAGTCTCCTGCTGTAAGAATAGTTTCGTCAACTAACCCTTCTTGGTCATCACTTTGCCAAACACGTACAAGCATTGTACCACGTTCAACAAAGAATCCGTTAAACTTATATAAGTGTTCATGTTCTGAACATTTAAAGCCAGCTTTAAATTCAATGCGGTGAAATTCTAACACACCATTAGCATGAATTAATTCTGTTGATCCCCATACTTTTCCTGCTTTAACTGTCATCGCCACTCCCACTTTTTACATTTTCTGTTAACAAAATCATAACTTTTACAATACCAATACTGCAATATAAAATCCCACATAACAACTCCTAGTCTAGAAATTTAAATAATTTTTCTTGTACATGACAATCTAGATTAACATATCGTCTAACACTTGTAGGGTTTTCTCTAGGTGTTACACCGTGTAAACTATTAACTGTATTTAAGAAACCTACCATAGTATTTTGGCGATATTGGACGTGAGCTACAGGCTCAATATCTTCGGGTAATGCGACACGACCACCAGTTCTACGCCACTGTCCTGGTGTTTTCTTTTTATAAATGTTTAATCCACCATCCTCAACTTTATCATCAAACTTTTTGAAATAAAATAAAAATGCAAATAACTCTCGTGCTTGATCAACGTGTGGTGTTCTAATAGACTTACTATCAATTGCATTAATAACAAATTGCATTTCCATTTTCATAGCACTAGCAGGACCTGTTTCATACCTAGGTTTAACATCAGCTCTAGCATATTTTGTATATAATTTGTCACCATAGTGATATTTTATTCCTTCTTGAAGTGCTTGAACAGCCTCGTCTTTAAAGAACTTACTAGTATTGTAATCAGCAAATGCTTTCCATAAAGGAGTAATAATTGAATAATCAAAATCTTTTTGTTGGTAACGCATATCACCAAAGCCTTTAGTTTCTCCTTTAAGCATAAGTTCTTCAGGATAAGTTTCTTCTAGTTCTTTATATAACCCCCATGGTAATACCTGTGGTATATGAATGTGTGGAAACGGATCCATTTTAAAATGTTCGGGTTTAAAATTTTGTAATACACTTAAATTCATTTGTACCTATTAGATATTTCTTCACTAGTAATATTGTCGTTATTATATAAATGTTGTTGTGGCGAACTAAATTCGTTATCTTCTTTCTTCTGCATAATAGCAACTATCATTGGATCACGTTCCCAACTATCTAAGTTATAGTCATTTCTGTATCCTTTATCGCGGGATAATTTTCCAGATAGTTTTTCTATTCGTTGTCCATCGCTTGTTCCTATCCACAAGCCGTTTAATTTATAATTGTTTTGTAATGCTAAACACGGAAACAAGTTAGGTTGAAAATTATAAAATCCATGATCAACCCATCTATAAAAAGGTAAAACATGAATCATAAATCCTTTAACTTGACATAAGTTGTGCATATTTTTAAACACCATATACTGATTAAAAACGTGTTCACCTGTACCGTTATTAGTTACTAAATCAAACTTATCTTTAAATCCGTAATGCTTTTCTAAATCCATATTAAGATCTAAAGCAACTGCATCATTATCAGTGTTTACATCAATAGCTAGATATTTTCTAAAGCCAATATCTTTATAAAATTCTGATGTTGTTGAAAGTCCTTCAGTACCAGTAGTATGTAATTTTAAATACATTTTAGCACGTGACTTATTATTTTTTAATCTTTGATTACCTAACTCTACTACTGTAGGAGCACACTTGCCACTGCAAGTAACTTCGTCTAATATAGAATCAAGTGCTATAGTCATTAAGTTTGTAAAAGACATTAAAAGTAATTAACTCCTATGTTTATTCTGTTTTGTGTATTTGTACAAGTAGTACTAGCGTGTTTTTTTGAACCGTTAATTGTTAATAAACGGTTTCGTTTACTTTCTATTTTTGTTCCGTCTTCAAGGACAGTAAACCCATCACAAGTATTAATAGATAATATTGATAAATTATGTTCATAGTCACCATCAATATGAAAGTTATGCTGATGTAGTTTTTCTGAACGTTGGTAACAGTTTGCTTTTGCCCTTACAATTGCTTTAGGATTAAGTCTATCAAGTAATGGTTGAAGTACTTGCATATAATTTGATTGCGGTCTATTTTCTGCAAAGAATTGATGAGCTAGATAAGTCCATAGTCCGTCATCGTTTTCTTCAACAACACCAGGTTGATAAAACCAAGGAAATTGTGTACCCATAAGTTGTTGTTCAATAAACTTAAATGCGTCATCATCTAAGTAGTTGTCTTCGATAGTGTAATCGGCTTTTGTAACCATTATTTTTCTACTACTACAATATATTTGTTATTGGGGTGTATTTTTCCTCTTTTATCTGTTCTAGTCTTTTCTACAAAATCATGATGCACAACTTTACCAACATACTTTTCTATTAAAGGTTTCCACCATCCTGGGTTTTCAACAATAAGATGTGCGTTACGTCCGTCGGGTAAAAACTTTTTAGCAGGACTAGTTGCAATAATAAGAAATGCAACTTTATTAAACAACTGATTCATATGTCGTAAAACGTTTTCTAAAAATACAGGTTCAATATGCTCTAACACATCTGTTGATATAAGCATATCAAATGTTCCTTCAGGCATTGTTGCATACGTAGGATTACCAGGATCATATCCTACTACTTTCATATCTGGATATGCTTCTTGTAATGCTAAAGTTACTCCGCCCTTGCCACACCCGTAGTCAATAACACTTTCGGGATTGTATCTTTTAATATACTTTTCTGATTGTTTTAATCCTTTAGCATCACCAAATGATGCTTTTTGATCATGCAATTTAGATAATTGCAATATGTATTCTTCGCTAATAGTCTTCATTTTTTCGCTCCTGCTGTTTTCTGATATCCCTTATCTTTTTTAAGTAACCTCCTGTTATTGATACAAATGTATTTGCACTCATTATCTGCTGTAGGTCTGCTGTAGAAACTAAATGACATTTTACTTCTACAGGCTTTTCAGATAACGGTACTAACTGTAACCACGGAGTACCTACATTAATTTGTAGTTTAGTATTATATGGAATAAACATATTAAGTAAACTTACGTGTTGATATTTAAAATCAACTATACCTGGAACTGTCCAATACTCTAAAGGCTTTTGTTGGTGCCATTCAGGTTTCATCCACATAAACTTAACACCTGTTTTTTCTACAATTGCCCAAGGAGATGTAACTTTTATGTGTGCCATTTCTGGTTTATGATGTGTAAAATCTCGATCGTCATGTTCAGCTATTTGTATATGATTTGGAACAATATGAATATCTCTATTGCCACCCATATCTACTTTTGCATGAAGTTCACACCAAGAAGGAAATATAATTCCTGTTTTAAGAATGTCATTAATTGCTGGACACCCCTTCATAGTTGCAACAGGCATACTTTTATATCCAGGCATATCTGCTTCTCTATGTTGTGGTAAACTTTTCCACCATTCTGGAATAAACTTCCTAGCTAACATCGGTTGATAGGCTTCAAACATTTCTTTCCTATCAGTATAGACGTCTACAACAATTGTTTTATTTTTTTTCCAAAACATATTATATTAATGCACCGTAATCAATCATTTCACTTTGTCTACTAATATCTTTAACAAAGTATGCACATAATGGATTCTTACCTTCAGTAATTGGAGTAGCTAAAAGCTGTCCATTTTTCATTTTAGGAAAGTACCATTTCACATCGTTATAAAAATTAGTTATCTTAACAGGTCCCCAATTTAAAGTATAACTGGTTAATGGATTAAACAAGAATGCTTCAAATCCTCTATCATTTAAACTTGTTAGGGGTAGTATTTCTATTTCGCCAGCGCCGCCGCTATCTCCTACTGCTAAACTCCAGTCTACAGGCATTGTTATTTCTTTGCCACCTATTTCTAATACCATTGCAGGCGCACTAAAACTTTCTAAAAAGATTAGCGGTATAAAAAAGAAATCAGGTTCCTTTGGATTAGAGTTGTCTAATACTGCAAATCGAACATCATCTGTTAGTTCTTCTGGTAGGTTGTTTAGTAGAAAACACTCGTTTTCCAAAGTTAATATTTTCATTTATTTTTCCTTCTAGCGTCTGCTAGGATTTCATTAGGTGTTTTATTACCCGGATTTAATTTTGATAGTCTACAACTAAAAAGTTTTTTCTTGCCTTTACTAGTTACTATAACAGGTTGTCCATATTCATCAAACTCGATAGCTTTAATCTTTGTTGAAACGTTTCTAAACTTCCCTACTTCAATTTCATCTCCGACTTTCACCTCTACAAAAAACTTTTTCATAATTAGTTCCAGTCTATTTTCTCAATTGTAAAAGGATATTGTGCTTCTTTATAAAACTTTTTACGTTGTGTTAAGTGTCGTTTTGCATACTTACACGTAGAAGTTATATCCCATATTTGTACAAAATCTTTATCTTCTGCCTTACGTACACCTCTGCCTATTGATTGTATTACCCTTACGAAAGACTTGCCTGGCTCAATAAGTATAAGATTAAATATTCTAGGAATATTAATACCGACACTAGCAACACCGTAAGTAGCAATGAGACACTTATTGGTAGCTTCTTTAATTTCGTCATACTGTTCCTTTCTATCAGCTAACTTTACATCACCTTTAATAAAAACGGAATCGGGTATTTCTTCTAGTAGTTTTTCGCCTGAGGATATCCTATCAATAAGGACAAGTGTATTGCCTGACTTTCTAATTGTGTTAATCATTTTGCCTATATATTTTATTCTATCTTTATTTGTTACAAGATACTTTAGTTCTTCTTGATAATTTTTATGTACTTGTGTATCTACCAGTTGTACTACATTAACATGACAGTTAGATAGTACGCCTTGGTCTTGTAATTCTTTAGCACTTATTTTTCCTATTACTGGGCCTATACTAGCAAGTATAGCCTGGAATTCAAAATCTTCTTTAGGTATTGTTCCAGTTAGTCCCCATCTAATAGGTGCGTGTTTTAAATTTTGTGTTAGTAATTTTTTTAGTACTTCAGCTTTAGCTTGATGTACTTCGTCAACAATTAATGTTTCTACACCATCTAAAAATTCTGCTAGTGTTACTACAGCTTCGTAGTCTTTACTTTTCTTATCAAGTATATTCAAACTTTGCCAAGTACAAATAGTATGCGTTTTACCAAGTTCTTTTCTATCACCAAAGTATACACCAACGTCTAATCCACAGTTAATATAATCTTCTTCTGTCTGTGTAACTAAATTTTTATTAGGAACAATAACAAGTGTACGCCCATATTTTTCACAAAGATGTGATAGTGTTGCAGTAATAATTGTCTTACCTGCACCTGTGGCAACTTCTTGTAATGCTTGTGGATTTTTTAAAAAGTTATTAACAACTTCAACTTGGTAGTCACGTAATACAATTTTTTCGCCTTCAGCAATATGTCCTTTAGGCCATGTTTTATGACTCCAATAATTTTTAGTAATTTGTTTAAATGTTAAATCATGCTTAGATCTGTGATCTTTTATTTCTGCAATTTCAACGCCTGCGTCTACTAGAGTATTAACAATAATATCAAGATGGTTAACAAATCCTGTGCCTCCTATTCCAAAAAAGTTAATTTTACCGTCCCACCGACCTAATTTATATTGCGGTAAGTAACGGGCATACGGAACAGCAAACTTTAATTTGTTTGCAATCTTACGGCGGTATTCTACCGGTAGATTCTCTACTTTTACGTTTACTTCATCTTGTATTACTATTCTGCAACTTACCATTTATATTTTTTCAACTTTGTTGTTAGTAAAACCACTACTGTGCATCATGTAGGGTGATGCTTCGTCGTCGTACTGCATATACAAATCGCTACCCATTATAAAGCCATCTACTTTAGTAAAATTCTTTTTACTACCTAATGTAAATGTGCTAATAGGTCGCCAACCTGTTTTTATTAAAGGCTTAGGAACTTTATTATTACTAATATACACGATTTTTGTTTGTTTGTCAACTATATTATTTAATCTCTGTTCCCTGACAAAATGGTTAAATAAGTTTCCTTTTGGATTAGAATCTAATCTAAACATAACAGACATTTGTTCTGCAGGGATATAATTTCTAAAACGAAGATGAAATTCTGATATTTCATCCATAGCATTTTTCTTATCCAACACAATTAATAATGGATATCTATCTAGTTCTTCAACACTAGTTAACACTTGATCTATTGTCCAAGACTTTTTATCTATAATAACATTAATGTCTTTTCTGTTTATAATTTTACTAGTTAGAACTGAAAGTTCTTTTTGACTTTCAAGTAAACTATCTTGATCCATGTGTTCAAATCCAAGCATAAAGCGTCGGTCATAATACTTGTAGAAGTTTTCCTTACAAGGTTCTCCTAGTGTATTAATACAATAATCAATAGCTTTTTGTGGCATATTACATATTTTATAATTGTATATGCCCGGAATATAATCAGCTTTATTGTTGTTAAACTCAACTAATTTGTTATAGATATCTAAAATTTTATCTTCAATATCAAATTTTTTATCAAACTTATTAGCTATAGTAACTAATTTCCAAACGTATTTTTCTTCATATGGAAAGAAGTGTTTATGCTGTTCATAGAAGTATTCTTTATCAACACTATTCTTTAATTCTTCAATATACTTTATAACCTTTTTATTAAAAGGAAATCGGATAACAAGCATAGTCTCTTTATGTCCGCCACCACTTTGCCACTCCATAAGTCTAATCCAATGTTCCGTATTAATTTTACGTATTGGATTTCTTAAATTATCAATACAATTATTAAGGTCAATTTCGTGAGCATCAAATTGATCTTGATAGTATTCAACCAATAGTTTCTTAACTAACTCGTATTGTCTTTGGGTTAAAGCAGTACCTTTTAGAACTTGTTTAGCAATACTAAACATTATCTTATGGTTGTCTTCATGTAGTGTAAAGTCGCGGAGTTTTGAAAGTGAGGGATCGGTATGGAACTTCAGATTGCTTATTCCAGCAACCAATTCTAAACAGTCTTCAATAGTTAATGATTTCTCGATCATACAACTATTATACTTTATTCTAGGTCAGATGTCAATCGTTTAAGTGGTAATCCTTGAGAAATTTCTTCCGTTGTCCACTCAGTATATGCTAAATCATTTAACCATTGTTGTCTGTCTGGCATAACGGGTTCGTTAATAGTTGTTAATGATTCATTTGCAACGTCCCATGCTAAACTTTCTGGGCCTACAAAAACAGGTATGCCGCCTATAACGGCTTGAGTAGCTGGGTTGCTAGACCAATTTACTACTGCCCAAGCATTATGAAAATCAAAGTTAAAGTCATCATATGTGTTATGAAGTTGTTGCGGAGTTTCGTAAGTTGCGTTGTTAAATTCTTTAAGTTCAGGTAATGGAAATCTACATCTAGGATGAGGGCGAACAATTACAGGTCTTGCTGTATGAGTTCTTATAGTTTCAATAGTAGCAAGAACCCACGAAGACATTGTTGGCATATCACGCCATTGATGACTTTTATCATGTTGTCCACATATGATTATGTCTCTGCCACTAGTACGCCAAGGCTGTAATTCTAGATTTAATAACTTTGCACGTTCTGGTCCATTACCTTTAGGACCAAAGTTTGCTTCCTTATTAATTCCATTAATTCCAACTTTCCAAGTGGTGCCTCTTTTGATACCGCCAACTTCTAGTACTATTACCGGTTTATTTTGCGATCGGTAATGGTTCCATATTTCTTTGTTGCGAGCCATTCGGCCGTTCCAAAGAACGCTCCATATAACGCCAACGTCACCATCAAACTCATTATAAACAACAGAGCCGCCGGTAACACTAACACCACTAGCAAAACTATCAAAAACAGGTCTACTATTTTGTGCTCCATATTCAGTCCATAAACTATACTTCATTCCAGTACGTCTCATTTCTAGGTACTAGAAGATCTTTCTTTCTACTACTACCTTCTGATTTACGAACACCCTTCATATGATCAAGCCATGTTCCTAAAACAGAATTAATTAAGGGGTGACCGCCACCCCCAGTCTTTGCTGTATTGTTATAAATGTGTTCACTATAATCTAACACATTAGGGTATTTTGCTTTCATTTCATTTAGTATATGCCCAAATACAAATGAGTCATGCCATTCATCTAATGTAAAAATTCCATTGTCAGCATCTTCATAATATCTTTCAAATTCAGCTAGAAATTGTTTACACATTCTATCTCTAACATTCATTCCATAAAATCCACACTCAGGCCAAGTTTGTGATCCCACACCTCTACCTACATACGTTAGCCATTTATCTCTTGGTAATAAATTTTTAATTTGTTCATAACTCCAATCACTATGTACAAATGTATCTGCATCAATCCATACTAACCAATTAATAACTGGGTCTAATGCTTCTTGAAATACAGTATAAGTCTTATTAGCAAACCTTACAGCGTGCCATTTGAATTCTTTATGATGATCACGTGGACGTCTTTCAGGCCACGGACATTTTCCATTTGCCTTTGGAACATCTTTCCAGCGTTCTTTAAACGCTATTAGTTTTGGAATTTCTTTTTGATCCTTAATAATAATTTGTAAAGGATCTGGATTATCAGGTTGACAGCCTTCTGCATATACAACTAAATGTATATTCTTATCAACACGTTCTGCAAAGCTATCAATAAAGCGTTGCCCGTATTCAACCATACCTGGATTATGAAATGTAGTTACAAATTTAATGTCTGACATTTACCATCTCCAAGGCAACATACTAAGGCCTATAAAATTTAATAACATCTCTATTACAACAACAAATACTAAACCACCACCTATTTGCCATGCCCACCATTTCCATCCTGTAAGGCTACGCGACCATTGTGCAAGTTTACTGTTATGTGCTTTATCATATGCACCAGTTTTATTACCAATTTTTTCTGCCCAGTAATTACCATCTAATATATTCTTTAACATTATAAATGGCCACATTATAATTTTTAATATTTTCATTTATCCATTTCCTTGTTCCATTGCTCTGTGCCAATAACGTTTTACAATCTCTTCACAGTCTTTATCTGTATAGTGGTCAGGTATCGCCTTGCCCTTTATCATCCACCAGATTGTATTTGCGAGATCGCGATCGAATGTTGATCCCATTTTATAAAAACTTTCGCATATGGGTCCATGCTTCTCCTGACTGCAAGTCTGCAAAACTCCAATGGCATTGGGCGATATTTTTAATCCATTGGTCTCTATTAAAAGGTTCTAAGTTGTTTATGTCAGCTAATCTTCGATGACATACTTCAGCCACTTGACTGGATGTAGGATCTTCCACGATAACTGGTACTCCTTCTATTACGCTGGCCACTGCTGGGCTACTATTGTAAACTATGGTGACCATACTTTTTGCTAAATCGTGTTCTATACGCGGTTCAAAACTTATGCGTACATTTGGTCCGTGAATATTTTTTGTATATTCTTTTGCTTTTTTGTCGCCTGGATGAGGTCTAACTATAATTGGTCTATCACTAAATTGCCTAATTTTTGCTATCTTTAAATTAGCCCATTGTACAACATCTTTGCCTTTCATTGACCACCCGCCATTACGTTGTAAACATAATAAAATACATTCTCTTTGATATAATGACCAAGGTTGTAAAGTAACTCGTAAATCTCTTTGTATTTTTTTCCACTGTGTATCGTCTGCATTATTATTACAATAATTGCCAGTATCATTAAACACACCGTTGATACTATATCGTAAATAATGATGTGGCTCATTAGTTACAGCTTTATATAAAAATAAGTTACTGTCTGCTGTTATAAACGATTTGTTTTGATTATTTTCAGCAATACCACGTCTTAATTGTATATGAGGTACATGAGCACTTCCTTCGTGTATAAAGCCTTGCATAACTGCAACGTCACAATCTAACAAGTTAAATCCATCATACACAAGTCCGTTATCACCAGTCTGTCTTACACCTGCAACAAAATTACGAATAATTTGTTCTTTGTGATTATTCTTTTTATTTTTACTATTTCCAGGTGGAATAACTTTAGTATACCCTACGACTCTCATTTTATTTTACTCCATGCGTATCCGTTTAACATCTCATCATATGTAAATTGATTATTAGCCAAGTAACGACAAAGCCATGTAAGTTGTTTTCTTCCAGGATGTTTTACAAATTCAATCATGTGTAATTTTGTTTCACAAATATCTTGAGCACAATTAGGACCTAATACTACTGCTGGCTTTCCATAAATCATTGCTTCTAGTGCCGCAATACTATTAAAAGTAACCATACAATGTACATCTTGATCTAATGCTTGTTCCATAGTTTGTGTAGAAACCCTAGCTTCTCTACTAGGTTTTTTTCTAATCTCGACGTGCCGTTGTGTATGTTTTCTAATTTCTAAAACAGTATTTTCAATCCAAACATCTAAGTCTAATTCGAAAAACTTCATAACTTTTTCACTAGGTGGAACTACAAGAATTTTACTACCAGCTGTAACATCTTTAAACTGTATACCAAGACGTTTCCATCTTTCACCACTATAATGTTCGGGAGCTTTTATTAATAAGTTAGCATCTAGTTTTCGTTGTGCAGTTTCATCATCGTCACGTGGGTCTTTAGGATTGTCTTCAATTCTTAGCCTTGCAGGCATATGAAGATTTTGTAATGCATTTTTAACTATTCTATGATAAGTCTTTTTACCATTAGGGTTTAATGGGCTAGGATTATTTCCTACATATCCTGTATCCATAAAGTAGAAATCTCTACCTACTTCAATACATTTTTTAATAATTTTAGTTTTACCTAACCCTCTTACTAGTATTGGAGTTTTATCATTCCAATCTAAATCATCTGCTCTAATATACTTTCCATTAGACCCTAATGCCATTGCCATAACAAAAGAATCAACTAATCCGAATGGTGCTTTTTCTTTTTTCTCTACTTTTTTAATTCCACTATCAACACAAATTAGCTCAGGAGATTTAACATTTTCAAATGCTTCAGTTACAGCATTGACGGCATCTTTAGCTTTGCCTGTCGCTACTGCGGCAAGTATATGGTTGACTAAATCTTTAAGTTCAGGTTTCAAATGTCTGGGGTCCCATTCCATGTTATCCTCCGCTCATCATTTCGTGTAATGCAGTTTTCCATTCTATATCATACTCGCAATGACGATAATTTTTAAACCAAGGACCTCCCTCAGTATAATGTATTGCTTTAGGTTTACCGTCTTCTGGTTCTTTATACCAACCTACTAACCAGTTCCATTCATGTGGAAGTGATCCTATTTCTTCATCTTTTAACCAAGCAAACCTATGTAAATATTTTCCTGTTGTTTCAGGATCATTAATTAAATCAACTGTTATCTTTTGATTACTAGGATGTCCGCAGTTCCATAGTACTACTGAACTCCAATTTTTTCTTGGATATTGTAATTGTTGTCGACCATCCATCTTCATTCCTACTTGTGGATTATGTTCATGTTGTACACACATAACAGCATACTTGTCGTCTGCAAGATCAAATAACTCTTTAACACTATTTAAAAATACAATATCACTATCACAAAATAAAGCCCAGCCTTTATAATTCATTAATGCTGGAACTAAAAATCTAGTAAATGTAAATTCAGTTGATGCTAGTTTATCAACGTCACGCCAATAAAAATTTCTTTTACGTAGGTCACCTTGATTTAATGGAGTAACTTCAACGTCTGGAGCCAATCCATTATCATGTCTTAGGATACTATGTTCACACACTTGAAAAGAAATATCTTCTCTAGTATCATAACCTACAAATACTTTATTCATTATTGTTCTTTCTCAAACCAGACAGCAACCTGATCAATAGTATGTATCTTAATATTATCTCCAAAGGTGTCATGAAAGGCTTTTTTACTACCTTGCCAACTGTTATAATCGTCTAATACACATATACCGCCTGGTACTACTTTTGGCCATAAGTGCGTCAATTCAGCCATTGTACTATCATACCAATCAGTATCTAAACGAAGTAATGCAATTTGTTCAGGAATGTTTTTTGGATTTTGAAGTGTTTCGCATATATCTCCTACAACGTAATGTGTTTGTTCTTGTGGAATAAATGGAGTTAAATTATTTTTAACTTCTTGTAATTCTGCTCTACACCATTGATCATAACCTGCTTTTGCTTTGCCACTATCACGAGCAAATCCTTTTGATCCATCAGGATTAAGTTTATAATCATTAGTTGTTGGCGGAGTCATTCCTTCGAATGTATCAAACAACCAAAAATCTCTATCTGTTGTTTTATTAGCTAACCAGGCACTAATTATTTGTCCGCCACGCCATACTCCGCATTCTACTATAGCACCTTTAATATTCTTTTTATCTAGTTCTTTAACAGTATTAAATGTATGTAAAAGTCTTTTTCCACTTGTCATAGTATATGGTTTACAAACACCAACCATATTCCATTCGTCATCAGTTAAGTGTGAATGATCTATATTTTGTTCTAGTTTACGTTCCCAAGATAATTCTTTTTTTGTTTTCATTTACGCTCTATATCTTCTTCTATACATTGATCACCGTATTGTACTTCTAATATATGACACGGTTCTTTTGTTTCATTACACCCTTGATGCCATTGTCTTTGGTGAATTGTAAATGACTGATTTTCTTTGAACAGTCCAAGTTTATCAAAATCAGATGAAATATTTATTGTATTAACTAAACACGTTCCTTTAAGAATATACCAATGCTCGGACCTATCTTGATGACGTTGCATACTTAAACTTTTACCAGGTTCTATTACTAACTCTTTAACTTTATATCCTGGTTTGTCATCTAGTACTCTATACCATCCCCAGTTACGTATTGTTTTAGGACTTTTCCATTCTTCTAATATCCAACTACTAGAATTTTGTTTAGCTTCGCCGCCTACACCGAATACAAATTTTACATTCGGATTATCGCCCCAAAGTTTCATTTCAGGAATATTTTCTTTAGTTCTATCACCGCCGTTAGCAAAAATAACTTTCTTGGCACCAATAGCAAACGACTTAAAAATAGCACCGCCGGCATTATCAACTGTATCGTCGTTAATTACATCAATAACTTTGTCTACCATTTTAAGATTTTGTACTATTGTAGCACGTTCTTTAAACGGCATAAACGCTCTACCTTTTTTACGTATTAACCATGCATCGGAATTAATTCCAACCCATAGTTCATCACCCAGCTTTTTTGCCGCTTCGAAATAAGCTATATGGCCTGAGTGGAGAGGATCGAATCCCCCTGTTACTAATACAATTGTCATTACAACTGTATTTAAGTTTAACGTAATGTAGTTTGAATGTAATTGATTATTGTTTCGGGATCGGAGCAAGTATAAGGATCGTCATCTTCACCTGTTTGATTAAATCCAGGTTCAACAAATGCTTGATCAACAATGCTATTAATAACATATATTGAATAACGCCATGAACGTGGACCAAATCCAAGATGTCTTTTATTAACACTTACCCCTAGTGATTGTGTAAAATCGCCATTGCCATCAGCAAGTAGTTTTACATTTTTAATACCAAGCGAGTCTCCCCAAGCATTCATAACAAAGCCATCGTTTACTGAAACACAATATACTTCGTCAATGCCTAGACCTTTAAATCTATCGTATGCTTCGTCATATGCTGGTAATTGTTTAGTTGAACAAGTTGGTGTAAATGCACCTGGTAATCCAAATAATACAATTTTTTTATTTGGGAAAATATCTTCTGTAGTAATTTTTTGAAAGTCGCCCATTACTCTATTAACAAATGTAGCTTTAGGCATACGATCATATCGTTCTATTTTTTGAATAGAACCTGGTAGAGCGGGATGACCTGTTCGTTCGTATTTTTCTTTATATGCATCTGCATATTCTTGAGGTGTTGGCGGTCTTGTAGTTTCATTTTCGAAAGTTTTATCTGTCCCTCGATGATTACCACCATATTGGTCTTGTATTGTTTTACCTACTTTAGTATCACTTAATTTCATTGTTATCTTTCCATATTTTACGCCAACGTTGATCGTATATTTCTTTATCTGCTTCTGTAAAAACGTATCCTTCGTTATCTTTCATGCGTTCTGCTAATGCTTTTAATTCTTTACCATTTTCTGTTAACTCGTCATCGGGTTCTTCAATTAACCCTTGAAGAAGGTTCCAGTTCATTTAGTCTCCTAAAGTCTAGCATCTTCCATCCCTGCTACACGAAGCTTCACTATATTAGTTAGTTGCCATTGCTTTTGGTCTAATGCTTTTGTGACTCCTAACCATTTGTTTCGCATAAGTGCGAACTCGTTTATTATTTTTTCATAATCAACGACATCGGCTTCACCATCAACGTACTTCTCTACATCTCTACTTGACAATGCACGTTGATAGTTTTCCAAATACTTTCTGAAAAATGTACTTCGTAACCTACGTAACTCAATGTTTAAATATTCTAATATAGCTTCTAACTCTTGAAGCTGATTAAATCGATGTTCAACAATCCCGGGCATTTCTGCCGCAGATTTTTCTACATTTCCTCTAATCCTTACCTCAGCTTTTGCTTCTTCTAATTCATGTTCAAAATAACCAATCGCCGCAGGTATTTTGCTAATGTCTTTAGCAATATCAGAATACCAACCCATTAAAAGTCCTCGTCGTTGTACCCGTCTTCATCATCGTAATCACTTTCTTCATCTAGGTAATATGTTATTGCCTTATCTAGTTCGTTATCTATGCCTAATGCATCTCGAAATGCCTCATCAGGTGTGCCGTAGTCTGCACATAAATCAACGAAGCGTTCTGCCACAGTTTCAATATGTTTCTTGTCTACATACTCCTTAAAGCAAGTCCAGATCTCACTTATCTGTGATCCACTTTCCATATGTTGTTTACTCCTCAGTAACGTCATCCTCAATAACATCTTCTGTCGGAAGGTCATTGAAGTCATTCATAATTATCTCTAACTTCTCACCGGTCCAGTCTTTCCGATAGTGGAGATGCTCCTTTTGTGAAGAATCAACGTATTTAAGTCTATTACCTTGTTGTTTCAATAGGCCTTTCTTCTCAAATAAGTCAACTAGTCCTGAGTATGGATCCATACCAGTTTCATAAGGAATTTTAACTTGTACAGATTCAAAAGGTTTTGCGTAACGTGTTTTCATTACCTTACAAGCGGCTCTAATACCACGTACATCGGTAACCTTTTTACCGTCTTCATCTTCTTTTAGTTTTAGCTTTTTCATTGCTACAACTATTGAACTTGCATATATAAACCCTTGTCCACCACTAATTTTATCGTCTGGATCAAACATATCTTGTGATGCATACGTGTGGTTAGTACATACTAGTCCTACGTTATGAGCACCAATCATGTTAACTGTATTACGTACTAATGATGTAAGTGCTTTAGGTTTACGACCCATATCACCCTTCATATCACCTTTTGTAAATTGATCAACATCGGTTGGTGTTAGTAACATACCCAAACTATCAATTACGAATAGTATTTTTGGGCGGTCTTCTTCAGGCATTTCTCTGTATTCTGTCATAAACGTGCTAATAGTTTTAGCAACATCGTCGACCATACTCATACCTAATTTAAGTAATTTCTTGTCGTCGGTGTCTACGTTTAATGCAGTTAACCATGTTTCATCTAATGCATTTTCTGAGTCAATTAGAATAACATATATGCCTTGGTCTTGTGCGGCTTTTACTAAATTACCTGCCGCTATAAATGATTTGCCTGAACCTGATTCACCAGCTAAAACAGTAACCTTACCTAGCGGTACACCTTTATGGAAGTCACCACTAATAAGATAATTGAGTGCAAAGTTTCCTGTACTGATCCAATCAGTTGGATCATGAAAACCATGGCTCATGCCGGTAATAGATTTAGTTAAGTTTTTACGAAACTTAGAAACGTCGAATACTTTATTGGTCATTATATCTCCTTAATCCAAATTAATAAGGGGGACCTAAGCCCCCCTTAAAGTTTTACTTACTTGGCGTCGTTCTGACGGTTGCGGATCATTGCAAGAATGTCTTCCGCTTTATTGTTGTCAGTTTTTGGTGCTTCTGCTGTTTCAGTAGCAACACTTTCAGTTACAGTTGCTTTCGCTACTGGAGCCGGAGTTGCAGTTGGATTTGGAGTAGTTGCTTTTACAGGATCACCTGTACGAGCTGACATTCCCGCTGGGCGGAAATAACTTCCAAATTTCTCCAAGTCGTATGCTTCACCATCAACAGATTTTTCAAACATCTCTTTGATAGCTTCAACTTCTACGTCACCTGGTTTCTTAGGTAAGTAGTCGCTAAGAGTAAACAAGCCATGATCTTCAATTGCTTTATACTCAGCCTCATCCAACGGACGCTCTCTACGAGCCCACGTTGACGTCGAATAGTCTGCATAGCCACCTTTAGAAGTTTTGGAAATTCTAAAGTCTACACCTGCGGTATAGTCTGTTGGCAATTCATTCATGTCAGGATCCATTAATGCACCCTTTATGATTTGAAAAATTTGCGGACCAATGATAAACCTACGAACTGGGTTTTCTGGGGTAGTATCCTCTTTAAGAGGGTTATCAGTTACAAAGCCCTGGAATACATATGAACGTTTTTTCCAATACTTACGTCCCATGTCTTCTAAGTTTTTGTCTTTGAACCAACCACGTACTTCACTTAATACTGGACAAGTTTCGCCATACATTTCCATACATGGTACTTGTACTTGTATAGGTCTAGAATCGGATTCATTCTTAACACCTGCAAACGGAAGTTTGATCATCAAACGTTCCTGCCAGAAGAAAGTATTATTTTCATCTGCGTCGGGTAAGAAACGAATCGTTGCCGATTCTCCTTCTTTCAAGTTCCAAAATGGGTAAATGGCGTTGTCGCCGCCGGAACCACCTGAAGAGCGGTTCTCTTGTTCTTTAAGTTTTGCACGAATTTCTGCTAATGTAGCCATAATTATAAGCCTCCTTTAATTTTAAGCCTTCGCTGTTTAGTGCCTTTAAGCAGTAGCACATATCGTATATACTACTATCTTTTATTTAGTAAGTCAAGTTCTAGTTTGCCGAAAAAGTGATTTATACGCCTGCTAAACTTTTTATGCGTTCCATTTCACGATCTTGACCATGAAATAGTTTTATAATCATCTGTTCTGCAAATGGTAGACTTCTCTCACCAAATTCTTTTTCGACAGCCGTTAATACCGCTGTCTCGCCTTTTGGAAATTTATTAGTTGTGTAATCATAATAACTTTTGATTAACTCTTCTAATCTTTCCGATGGTTTTTTGTTGTCGCCTTTTTCTTTATCTCGTTCTGCGCCTTTTTGTTTTACAATCTTTTTAACTAGTTCTGGATCCATGTAAGTTTTTGGATGATCTAATGGTGCCGCCTCCGCAGGTACTTCTGCTGGTGCTTCTGCTCCACCGTCCATATCGCCTGTATTAACTTGTGACATTACATCTGGTGCGTGTGCTTTAATCCATTTCATTACAAGTGGTCTTACACAAATATCGGAATCTTTTTGTCCAATTTTACGGAACATTTCTTGTAATTTTGGATCATCAATTATTCCTGCTAAACTTTCAATTGCGTTTGCACCATTAACACCTGCTGGAAAATGTTCTCCCATCAAATCGTTAAGTCTTTCAACTGCTTGTGCTTTATCTTCATCTGATCCGTCTGTTAATGAATTTTCTTGTTCGCCAACAATATAAGAAATAGCTTTTTCATATTCTGCTACTGGATCAAAACTTGTTGGTTCCATTTCTTCGCCACCTTTATATAAGCTATGTCCTGGATCTCTTTCGTTATCTCTAGTAGCCATTTTTTTGTTAGCATCTATAGTAGCCTGATGCATTATGTCTTGTATATCATCTTTAATTGGCCATGCATTAGGACCGTCATCAAAATCATGTGAAGTTATTCTACCTGGATTATTTTCATCGTCTACACCACCTTGAATTGATTTAGGATCAACCCTTACGTTGTCACCATCAGCATGAGCTGTGTAACTAATTGTTCCTGGAGCTGTTTCACCGTCGTCACCAGTAAACTCCCAGTCAATCTCGCCTTCGATATCGCTTTGATCTGTTTTCTCAGATAATAAATCTTCTGGATTAAGTTCTTCAACTTTTTTAGAGTCGTTAACAAGTTTATAAATGTAAGGAAATACACTTTTTAATTCTTCATTAAATGATCTAACAGTTAATTCATCAATCCAACTATTAGTAATATCTTCTGGAACTTCTTCTAAAACTTCTTGTTTATAACCTTCAAACGCTTCTTTATAATATGTTTCACGTTGCAATTTTAAACATTCTTTTTTAACAGCTTCTAGTCTTTCGTTAACAACACTAATATATTGTTTTAAGCCTTCTGCCATAACCGCTGAACGATTCATGTATGTTTTAAATTGACGTAACTTTGCTAGTTCTTCACTTAATCCAACAATGTGTTTACCAAAATCATCATAGAGATTACCACCTTCGGAGACGTGACGTGCTAATGCTCTTGCACCATTTAAGTGCCTGTATGGATATTTGTATCTTTCACCATTGTCGCTTTCAATATAAATGCTATGAACGTGTTGGGTTCTTGAACCAGGAATTTCGTGATTAACTGCCTGATTATGTTTTAATACTAAACGAGCAGTTCCAACATCTTCATAGCTTGTTCTACTCGTTCCGTACATTGTTGATTCTCTCATTGTGTTGTCTCCGGAACTAGTTTTCGTTAAGTGTGCATAATCTCGTTTGTCGAGATTTGATTTTGTAATATCGCGTGTATCAAAGTTTAACATATTTTTCTTAGCAAATACTCGTATTTCTTTTAAAAAGTCATACCATCTATTTTTAACATCTTCGTTTTCATTAGTAACAAAATCATTGTTAAATGTTACAGTTACGCCTGAATCTTCACTAATAGTTATGCTTACTTTGCCTAATGTTTCTTCGCCATCTTTAAAATCAAAGTCAAAATACCGTGCTAATTGTGGATCATCAGTAACTACGCCTGTTTCATCCCCCAATGTAATTGATGGGAAACGTCCCCTAATTTTAGCAAATAAATTCTCTGATATTTTGTTCAGTGTGCTCATGTTATTATTTATCTAGGAAACGTTGTGACCATGATCGGCATAGGCGGTACAAAATCTTCATGTTCTTCGTCTGCTTGGTTAAATGTGTCATATACCCTAGGATCCCACGCTTTTAGTACAGTTATTATACGCATAGTTAATAAAGCGGCACTAACTAGGTCATCTGTTTCACCCGGTTTTGCTTTATAGCTAGATCCTGCCGCAACAAAGCCTTTAAGTTCTGTAATAAACAATTTACTGTTCACTTTCATTCTATCATTTTCTATCATAGTTTTTAATTTAGCACAAGCACTAATTTTACTTATATGTGTTGTATTAAATCCTCTACGAAATTTACGTATATGTCCTTTTTTAATAGGCTCACTAACAAACATACCTGGTATATTTTCTTCACCAAAGTCATTAACTACAATTAGAGCTCCCTCACCAATAGCGTTATTTTCTATACTCCAGTAAATGTTACGTCCGTCAGATTGACATTTTTCTTGAATATAAATGCAAATATCTTTCATAATCCTAACTTGGGTAGGTATAGCAGTTGTATTATGTCTCCACTCACCTATTTGTTTATAAGTAGGTAGTTCAAGTATCTGAATAGCCGCATAATCGCCACCAGTACCCATTGAAGGATCCAAAGCAACTACATAAGTTTTATCTCCACTTGGTGTGCCATACCAACGTGTTTGTCCCATATTAAGTACAGGATCTACACCTTCCATTGTAGAAAGTTTAATACTATTAATAAGTGTTTCGTCATAAACTAAAAATTCACAACCATACTCACGTCTAAATCTTTCTTCACCAATACGTCCAACTTCTGCTTTTGCCCAGTTTTCATCTCTATCAGGATGAGCGTCCCATGGTGCAGTAAACCCATGAAAGCCATTAATACCAACTTCACTTTCATTACCGTTATCGTCAAATTTATTTTGTGATTCTTTCCATATAATTGCAAATGTATCTTCGTCTGAGTTTGGTGTTGATGTAATAATTGCACGACCACCTGTTGCTAGTGTGGGTGACATTGAAGTCCAAAATTCGTCAGCAATACTTGGATTAACAAATGCAAACTCATCACAGTATAGTAATGATATTGACATACCTCTACCAGTATTACCTGTAGTAGTAGCACTTACTAGTCTACTACCGTTTTCAAATTCCATTGACCCTTTATTATAATTTGTTACTCCAGCACGAATAAAGTCTGGACATAATTCATATCCATAACGAACACGTTGCATAATTTCTTGAGCACCAGCAAATTTATGTGCGGCAATTAGTATTGTTTGATCAGGATGGAACATAGCATACCATAAAAGATATGCAGAAGCACAAGTTGTTTTACCACTTTGTCGTGGTAACATATTAACATTAAATCTATGCTCATGATAAGCATTCATTAATGTTTGTTGATATAGGTATGGTTTAAACAACATCTTACCTTCAACAGGATGTTGAATATAAAAGAATTTTTCAGCAAAATAAAGATAGCCAGTATCTTCATCCATACATTTTTTAAGATGTTCTATCTCTGCTTCACCAAACTTTTCACGTTGGTGGGCTTTTTTAGTTAAAACACCATCTAGACTTTTTATGCTCATGATAGTATTTATTGGCAAAAATAGGACCCGAAAGTCCTATTTGAGTTTACAATATGGGGAGGAAATATTGTGTTCTTATTCTTTATGATACAACTACAGAAGTACCAGCTACAACATCTGAACCGGTAACGTCTATGTTGTTTGGCCCAACTGTTGTTCCTAATGCTCTAATACGTGCCTGCATATCTGCCGCTGAAGAATTATTATCCATTATTACGGAAATAGTTCCCGCATTTGAATTAGTAACTAAAAACATTATTGCATTTAGTTCTTTCATAATATATTCAGCCGCTTCTTCAACTGCATCATCTTCTGCTCTTAAATCAATTGCAGAATTTGCCGCGTTTTGAATTGTTACAAGATACGCTTTTGCATTATGACTGAAAAGTGTTCCTGCTGTTACGCCTAAACCGTTTACTCTTGTTACTCCAGCCATTATTTTTTACCTTTATCTTTGATAGCTTTTTTCATTGGTTCTTTTTTGTCGCCATCTTTGTCCATATCTAAAAAGTCTGGTTTTTTCTTTTCTTCTAATGCTTTCCATAGCTCGTCTTTAATTGTATTTTCTAAACGAGTTAGTTCTGCACGAATTGACATTGGATTGTCACCACCTGCTACTTTTGGATAAGATTTTTTAGGACCGTTTAATCCGCCTGCTAAATCTTTAGTCATTAAGTCTGTAGTACCATACTTTTCATCTGGTTCGTTAGCATAGTCTGATTCTTTTTCATCATCATGATCGTGATCTTTATCACCATCTGGATGTGAGTGACTCATACCATCGTGATCATGTTTATCATCATCACCGCCAAGTCCTATAATATCAATTTTTGGACCATCGTCTGGACCGTCTGGTGCACCACATGGACTATCCATTGGACTTGGAGGTCCCATGTCTGGTTGTCCTTTATTAACGATATCACTAAATTTGTCTATGTCGCCACGCATATCGCCTGGGCTTAACATATCTGGACCAACTGGTTCAGCTTTTTCTAAACCTGCGTCCCTCATCATTTTTAAAAGTTTTCCAACGTCATCAGCAGTTTCACCGCTCATAGAAATGTTCATTGAAGCAACTTCGTTCACGACTTCTTTGTTGAGACTATCTATCTTTTTATAAATGTCATTTAACTTCATTATTTGCTCCCTACAGGACTAGTTTTACCAGGTTCGCCCATATCATGTTTTTGTTCTTTATCACTTATACCATCAGGTACTTGTTTGTTTTCTCTTTCTGCACGAGTCTTTTCAAGTTCTTTTAATAGATCCATAGTTCTATTTCCAGCTACTTGCTTCTGTGCATCTGAGTCAGCACCTTCCATTTCACTACCTAAGTTTGCAGTATAAACTTTGTTATACTCGCTTTCGCCTTCAACTCCGTCTTCCTGATATTGCTCTTGTGGTGCATTTGGATCTCTTACTATTACGTGAGATTCATGAATGCTACAAGCCTGTGCAATATATTGTTGTAGTACTTGTGGTGTAGTTGGGTAACCTAGTTCAACGTCATAGTAGTGAACATGGGTGTTTTGCAACTGTGGAAAATCTAAAGGTCTTTCAGTAATAGGAGTACGTTTACCTGAACTCATATTTTCAACCTTAAACTTCTGCAATACGCTTTCTAAGTGATCAGCATAGCCTTCTGGTAAATCACCAGCTACGCCTACTTTAAAAGAATACGTCTTTTTTGCTTCATTTAGATGTTCTACAAATGTTTTACTCATGACTTTGTTTCCCGTTATAGTATTATTTATCTATCTGCTTTAGTTTTTCTATAAGGCTATTACGGTCTGATATAACATATCCTTCACCGTTTACTAAAGTTTCGCCATCAACAGACCCATCTCTGTCCATTTTTTCTTTTTTAAGCTGTAATTCTACCATTTTTAGCTTGTTTTGTAGCTTAACGTTTTTAGCATCAAGGTTAGTTTTAAGCATCTGTCCAGCTACTTCAAATACACGACCTGAATAGCGAGATTCAACATTCATACCTAAATCCATTAAGTCTTCATATGCCTGCATAGCTTTATCAGATACTTCATTAAGTTCTTTATCTGCTAATTCACCTAAGCCCTTTACTTGTGGTAAAGCGGCGGCAATTTTATCAAATTCTGCAATTTCTCGAAATGTTTCTTTTTGTTCTTTTTTTGCGTCAACTTTTGCTTTTGATTTTTCTGCGTCAATGATTTCTTTTGACTCAGGTAAGTTTAAAAGCTCTTCTAATTTCTTAGTCATGCTTTACCTTGTAATTATCTAAAGCCGATTTGATTGCATCTTCAGCCAAAACTGAACAATGAATTTTAACTGGAGGTAATGCTAATTCGTCAGCTATATCCATATTTTTAATTTCTTGTGCTTGGTCTAAAGTTTTACCTTTTATCCATTCAGTTACTAAACTTGAACTTGCAATAGCTGATCCGCAACCATATGTTTTAAATTTTGCATCAACAATTTTATCATCTTCTACTTTAATTTGAAGTTTCATTACGTCACCACACGCCGGTGCGCCAACCATTCCAGTACCAACACTTGGATCGTCTTTATCCATGGAACCTACATTCCTTGGGTTTTCATAATGATCTAATACTTTTTCACTATATGCCATAATACTTCTCTTTTCAATTTAACTACGTATATTTATTTCTTATTTTGGTTGAACAACTCAAAAAGAGTGTGGACTTTCTCGCGTAGGACTTCTATTGATGAATGCATTTTGGCTAATACAATTACTAATGTAATGAACCCTAGGAAGATAGGCCATAAACTTACTATGGTATGAATGTCTTGTTGTACTGTTGGAGTTTCAACAAGCATTACCGGTTGTTGTACTGTTGGAGTACTCACTTTCTTTTCCCCTTATGAAAAATGTCGTTTTCATTTATAACTCGAAAGTAAATTTTACGTCTTTTACACCAATGTCTAGCGGCTTCCCATTTAGCCATGTTTCTAATATATTGAGCTTGTCTAAATTTATCACGCCCAACGTGTTCTTTCTTCATTTGATTTTCAGGCTTAACTTCTATAAGTTCGACATGACCTTTTCCTTTAGCATCAGTATACTGAATCATAAAGTCAGGAACATAAACAGTAAGTTTTCCTGTTAAAGGATCTTTGTATGGAATCTTAACAGACTCACTTGCCCATTTGGCTATAGAAGGACTTTCATCACAAAACCGCATGAACGCAAATTCCCAACTTGATCTGTATAGAGGAGTTTTCCTACCTAAGTATTTGCCTTCATTCTTAAGGGTAAAACGTCCCTGTGCAAACTTCGCCATTGTTATACCAGTACGTTGCGTGTCTCTAATTTATCGGTAGCTGATGTTATTTTGTATCCTAGTGTACTAACTTTTGATCTATTATAATTTAATACTTCTGTTACTACTGCACTTAATTGTAATGTATCTAAACCTTTAAGTGTATCTAAAAGTTCAAACACATTAACATCGTCTAGTTTTGCCTGTTGCATTAAAACTGTACCGATAGTTTGAGCACTAATTTTATCGAAGTTTCGATTTTCAAAAAATCCTATAACCGCATCAACTTGATTAGAAGGAAAACTTAATGAAGATTGAAAGTATCTATCTAAAAATTGTTTTACTTCATCACCAGAGTCAGTATTGCCCGCACGTGGTAAATTAATAGGTTGTGGATTAGGTGTTACTACATTTTTTACTTGTTCTTCTGGCATTTTCCTCTCCTATACTGCTATAGAAATGTTGGGGTTATTATTTTGCGTTTGTGGCGCATTATTTAATTCTTGATTTCTAAATGTATCTTTAGCGGCATCAGATAAATTATCATATGCTGAACCAACTTGGTCAATAACTGCACTTCCACCTGATTCTAAATGTGCTTTTAAGAAACTTCCTGTTTTAGCTAGTTCGTCTAGCTTACCAGGATTATTAGCTAATGCGGCCAATGTGTCAACTGCACTTCCGCCTGTTACACCTTTTATAACTGATGTAGCTGTAGCTACACCTGAGACTGTACTTACAATACTTGCAAGACTACTTCCTGTTCCTGATCCTTTAGGAAAGAATGTATTAGCAACTCCGCCGACCGCAGTATTATTTACATTACCAAGTGCACCTTTTAAAATATTAAATCCTTCTTGACGTATTCCTTCACGTGATAAACTTTTTGCATTTTTAAATACGTTAGCACCTTTTAATACTGTACCAAGAAAGCCTCCAAGACTACCTGTTGCTTTTCCACTTGTAATATCACCTAGTACATCTAATCCTCCAGATGCAACACCGCCAATACCAAATAGGCTTGCTACTCCTCCACCTTCAAGTGTTATTGGACTTGGAGATGCATCATAGTGTCCTGATGGAGTACCAAACATTTTAGGAGCAGTACCTTGTGTAACTGGTCCACGTGCATACCATACAGTTTCATATTGAACTGTCATTTGATTTGAAACAACGCCACTATCACTATTGTCCATAGTATCGTGTTGCCAACTTGAAATTATAGGATTAACTAATGTAAACGAAGTATATCTTCGTCTTGACATTTGAAAAATTTGAATAGTATCAAAAAAGTTTTGAAACTGATCATTGTCCATACCAAATCTAAATTTGTTTTGATCTTCTCCAAGGTATGTATTTTTTCTTTCGTATGCTCCGTTTTTAAAAGCAGGTGCACCACCGCCATCTATTGCGGCATAAGTGCCATCTCTAAAATAATATCTATAATATGCTTCCCACATAGCAGTTGTTACACCATAGTTATCATCATGGAATGTAATATTAATAGGATCGTAATCTAATCTAGTTTGTAAATTACGCTTTTTATTATATTGATGTTTTAAAGTTGTGCTTACATTATACTTAGGTAAGTCAACAGACTTAACAAGCATATTAAGTTCTGGTGTTGGTAATTGTGGAATTACTTTTACTGCATCTGCATTTAGCGTAAAAGCTACGTGATATAAAAACTTATGCTTTGGCGCTAAACGAAAATCGTCATTAGTATATAATGCTCTAGCGTGTTGCCAGTCACCAAGGTTACCCTTTGGGTTCAAAGCCCCTGCTATTACGTTATCGAAAAATCCTTGAAACTTACTGGCCATACTATTATTTATCTAGAGTAATAAGTGGGTATTTTAAAAGAAAAAAGGGGCCTAAAAAGACCCCCTTAATCTCGGAAATATTATAATTTAAAAGTATTGTTACTGAGCGCCGCCACCAGTAATAGCTGTATTAACAGTTCTACCAATAGCTGTACCAATACCTGTACCTTGTGGTGTTTGTATCGCGTTATCGTATCTAATAGATAAAGCAATAGTCACCGGATCGTTTGTACTATATGCTAATGTATTGTAGTTAGCACTTTCACAGTAACAACCATAAAGTTCAAATGTTTCAAGTATACCTGCCGCATTCGCGCCATTACCACCGTCTAAAATTTCAATTCTAGTTACGAATTTGTAATCGCTACCTGATGCCGCTGATGCTTGTTCAAAGAAATCAAATTGTTTCTGTAGTTGCTCACCAACTAATTTTTGTACGTTGTTTGAAACATCTTCACGTAAGTTAAGTGTAATAGGTTCCCAAGTATGTTTTCCTGCTAGGAATACACGTGAGTTGTATACATCAACTGTGATTTGTTCAAAAGACACGTTAGGTCTTGTAACATCAACAACCTGTTTTGTTAACTCAGTTGTTGGTGTTGATCTACCAAAATTTTCCAATGTCACCCTAAAGCGATACTGGAGTTTTGGCATTAACAGCCCTTGATTCGATGCTGATGCACTTGAATCCAAAGGAACCGTTAGTTTTGATAAAGTCGAAATGCTCATTATAATATCTCCCTGTTAGCTGTATTTATCATTCTACAGTCCCGCTATCTCACCAGTATTTTTAAGCCTTAGTGGAATGTAAATAAACTCTACTGCTTTGACTGGTTCTATGGCAATATCTAAATAAAGCTCATTACGATCAATTCTACTTGGTGTGTTGTTTGACTCATCACATACAACTAAGAAGTCATAAAGTGCTCTTTGTCCAACTAACTCAAGTAACAATGTGTCTGTTTGCGCCTTAATCTCATCTCGCGTAATTTTATCATTAGGCTCAAAGATATAAGGTTTAGCAAGTTTCTTAAGTTGACTACGTAAGTAAATTACCAAACGTGCTACGTTAATTCTATCTAACGCTGAAGCATTTCTGGCTCTTGTTTTTTGTCCGTAGTTTAAAAGACCTGCACCTGTTAAGAATGTGATCGGGTTAATGTTATTGCTGTATAGTGTATCGCGTTGTCCTTCGTTAAGAGCAGTACTTACAAATTCGCCTTCAGCGTCAATGTAACCTGCCGCACTAGCGTTTGTAATTCCGCCACGTCTTGTACCTGCTGGTGCAAACCATGGAAACGAAACTTGATCACTTAATGCAAACGTTCTAAGTATACCATGACTTGGTGGAACAACTACGTTGTTACCTGCATTGTCACTTGTGAATAAACTTGGATAAAACACACCTAAGTATTCATCACTTGTAACAAGTCCGTCATCGTTATCTTCAACTGCTAGAGCAACGTTTTTACCCCAATTGTTAAGTGTAGTTGCATCTGGTGTTAGTCTAAATGGACTGTCACCAATAATAAATGCACTTAGGCTTCTATCAGTGTTTAGTGTAACCATTTCACCAATTAGCTCTGAGTAACCTGGACAAGCCATTAAGTTAAAGATTCTTGATTCATCATCTCTAATTTTTTGGTTGCTGTTTACTAGTGCTTGTAATGCCTGTACAATAACTTTACGTTGTGCTTTACGTCCAAAGCTACCTGCACCGTTTGTTTGGTTAGCTGATTCAGTAACCCAACGGTGTGCATAGTAGGCGTCTTGTGATTCATCGCCAAACCTAATATTATCAGTAGCTGTGTTTACATAGTTACGAACAAATTTCTTAACATTAAATCCGCTTCTACGTAAGTTATAAAGCATCATGCCCTTTGGATAAAGTGCAGGATCTGGAGCGTCTGTATCAATAAAGTTACTTACTAATAGTGCCGCAATAGTTCCTTCTTTATCTGAATTTGCACCTGATGTATTATAACGTGCATCTGCAAAAACAACTCCATCTTCAGTTGTTTGGTCGCCGTTATCAACAAGTACAAATTTTAGAGTTGTGCCATTAAACTTGTAAATCTTTGGATAGTTTTCAGTGTCAGCTGTTGAAATCCAAATGTCACCGTTTTTAAGTGCAGTTCCATCTGATTGTAAAGTTGGCTCTGTAGCTGAAACAATTGGTCCAGCTGGGTCAGTTTTATCTGCATCAGCCGCCGCAAAATACGGACTAGTTGAATCTAAATATCCTACCCAAGTAGTACCATTGTGTACTAAAATGTCAACTTCGTCAACAATTGAACTATACCAAAGTCTGCCATCTGTTGTTAAGGCAGTTGGTGCAGTTTCTGACGCTGTATAAGTTAATACTTGCCAGTTACTTGCAACAAAATCGTGTGTACTATCGCCTGTTGGTGCATCGTATAAGTTTGGTGTACCTGAAGTTGCACTAACAAAAGCTGAGAAACCAGCCAAGTTAAGTACGCCACCTGTATCTTTAATACGGAACTCACCACCATCGTTATGTTCAATAACAATTCTATTTGAAGCATCTACTGAAGCTTGGATGTTAGTAAATCCTGCTGAGTTAATTGCACCTGCAATTTCATCAGCATCGCTTGATGCCCCTGTAGTTGTAACACTAATCGTTTTATCTGCGCCTAGTGCCGCTTGACCAACAATTGACTCTTGAATGTTCATTGCATAAGTGTTTGCTGTAAGCTGAGATGTAATTATTGAACTCTTAATACTTGTGTTACCAGTATTAGTACGTCTGTGTATTTTAAAGTCACCTATAATTGGATCAACTTCACCGTTATTGTAATTAACGTATAAAGTGCCAACTGCAAGGTTTACTCCACCGCCTGTTTTATCTAAGTTAAACAATGCTGTGTGGTTATTTGTGTACATTGGTGCTACAACATCTTCCCAAAGATTTGTAGTTCCGTTGAATTTTTTAACTCTAAAGCGAGCACCTACATTAGGTTGTGTAGTTTTAACCCATATAGACCCAGTTGGTCTTGGTGCTGTATCAGTAGATTTAAATGCTGGTACATCAGTGTGTGCTGAAATTTGTAACGCTGGTGCTTTAACTGTTCCAGCTGTTAAACCAATTTCTGCAAGTAATGTTGAACCGTTAGTTGCTAATACAACATCAACGCCTGTTGAGTAAATTTCAAATTTACCATCAACAACTGCTGAAGTTACACCGGCAATACTTGCGGCATTAAGTGCAGTTACTACATCTGATAAAGCTGTTCCACCTGATGTAACTACTGTACCGTTAACACTCATTGTTGCTGAGCCAGTAATAGTTGGATTACTTTCTGTTCCAATTACTGTTGCGTGAGCACTAACCCAAGTAGTTCCACCTACTTGTACCCATGTCCCTGCTGTGTTTTTATAAAATAACTTGTTTAAAGTAGTTGTAGCAACAACGGCATAGTCACCTACAGCGCCAACGGATGTCTTAGGTACGCCACCTGTTACTTTACTAGTATCTGTTATTACAGTTGGAATTTTATTTGTAAACGTCTGTCCACCAGTAACAGTCGCCGCATTTGAATTCCATTCAAATATGCCCCATAATGTATTTTTTGTGTCAAACCAATGTGTTCCGTCTGCTGGATCTGCCGCAGGCTCTGTAGCTGTAGCAAGTAATTCTGAAGTATTAATATCAGCTCTTGTTACAAATGCTCTATTGCTTACACCTAAATATGAGTAAGCCGCTTGTAAACCATATTCGTTAAGTTCACTGCCATTGATTGGATTGTTATTCGTATCTGTATAAAACGTTGGATCTCCAAACGTTTCTGTTAATTCTCTTTGTGATGTTAGCAAGAATGGTGTTCCTGCTTGTTTCTTCGTTGTACCTGAAGCTGTTCCTGTTCCTGCACCGTTTTTCTTATCTTGTGCAGATACAAAGAATATCATAGGTACTGTACCTGGTTCAGCTGGTGTATAGAAACTTTCGTCTATAACTTGAACTTGTACGCCTGGTGATACTAAATTAGCCATTGTATGTTCTCCCGTTGGACATAGTCATCTTATTGTTAGTATTTATATGATTTACCAAAAAACACCACTCAATGATCCTATAATTTAGGATACAAAAGGGATCTGAAAAGGGCAGGGGTAAATATTACTATGAGACCTTTATGCAAATGCGGTAAAAAGCCGGTAGCAATTAATTATTATAAGGAAGGAGTTCCTTATTATAGAAGCCTTTGTGAAAACTGTGCCAAGCATAAAGGCAAACAACGTGGACCATCAAAGTATGAACTGGCTGGTTATCTTAAAAAGAACTCTTGTGATAAATGTAACTTCCGTAGTAAGCATAAAGAACAATTCCATGTCTACTACGTAGATGGAGATCTTAACAATGTTCGCACATCAAACTTAAAAACTATTTGTGCAAATTGTAGTAAGATTTTATATAAAGAGGGTGTTACTTGGAAGCAAGGAGATCTTGTACCTGATCTTTAAGCTCAGGAATAGTACCATTATTGTTGATAATATGTTTGAATTTAGTTTGTGCCCAAGCCCATTCACTAGGGTGTACTTCAGTAGGTTCAACACCTAGTTCACGATATTCGCTAAACCAAGCTGGATCTTCCCCACGTTTAACTCGCCAAACTTCACCGTTAATTTCATATAACATTTTAGCTTCATTTGGGAAACGTGTATCTGGAATAACATAGTTCTTATCTGGATTATCTAGTATCTTCTTTTTAGTTAAACTAACCCATATACCATCATAAAATCCGTTACGCATACACTCTGTACCGAACTTTTGTAATACTAATCTTGGTGTAATATCAACACCCATTTCATTAGTCCAGTAAGGATCTGCTTCTTCACGCCATACTCTGCTTTCAGCAGTTTTACCATCAAGCAATTCACGATCCCAATCAAACATAGCGGCTACGCTATCTTTTAGCTTATCTGCAAATGAGATTTTTTCGAAGTTATGCTCTTTAATTAAGTAATCTGCTATCGTATCTTTGCCTGAGCTAATAAGCCCACAGATTCCAATTACCATTTGATTATTCCTCATATAATGTTTATATTATACGAGAAAATTATATAAATGTCAAGAGTTGATTTTAACCAATTGAGAAGCCGTATCCTTGACCGCCTGCAACTTGTAATTTAAGTTCTTCGTCAAGTGCTTGGATTTCGGCAATAGCTTCGGCTTTTAGAGCATCACCATTAAGTGATGTACCACCTTGTGGACCAGCTACTGTGGCAAATTTGCTTCTAGCTTCACCAAGCATATATTTACAAGTAGCAAGTGTATAGTCTTTTAACCATTGTGTAGCCAAATAATCTTTTAATAATTCGCTATCTGGACGATGGTTATAAGCATATAATAGTAATTCTTCTCCAGTACGTGGGCGTTGTAATATCGTTAATTCTTTAGTAGTTGTGTTCCATTTAAATTCAATAAAGCTACCAAACATTCTTCCAACAAGTTCTTGATATTGTGAAAATAATTCGTATGTAGCTAAACCACCCATATTTGTACTTGCTAGTAAGTAGGTATTTGTATATGCTAAATTAAATGGTTCAAATAATGTACCACCATCTCCGCCACCAGTACGTGATCCTATCGAGCGTCTATGAATACGTCTAACTTCAATGACTTCTTGTGGTAAGATATATGTATTTTGATCAATTACTGTTGATAAAAACAAATACGATTCTTCAACAGAATTATCAGATCGTTGCCTAAATTTAGCAAGTGCTCTGTTAAGGGCTGTTTCGTAATGTGCTGGATCAAGCTCAACATCAACCATACCCCCACCTAATGATAGGTTTACATAGTCAAATACTTCTTGTTTTTGTGTAGCTAATTCGCTCATAGTATATGCTCTCCATATGTATTTATCGGGATGCGCCATCGAATAAATACTGTTACGATGCCTAGACTCACACTATATAAACCAGAACGCGGTAACGACTATACATTTTTAGACCGACATATCGGTGAAATGTTTCAAGTAGGTGGTACTGACGTATTTGTTCACAAGTATTTAGGACCAGTAAATCCTGAAGAAGCTGATGCCACGGCGGCACAACCACGGTATAATGCTGTAAAAGAAACAAATATTCAAGATATGCTATTCCTTGAAAACAGGGATAGAAAGTATGATCCTGACATTTATCAAATTAGAGGAATTTATAATGTACAAGATATTGACTTTGATATGAGTCAATTTGGATTATTCCTACAAAATGATACATTGTTTATGACAGTACATATTAATGATAGTGTAAAGACATTAGGTAGAAAAATTATGTCAGGGGATGTAATAGAATTACCCCACTTAAAAGACGAACACGCACTTAATGATTTTCAAGTTGCACTAAAGCGTTATTATGTAGTTGAAGATGTTAATAGGGCGGCAGAAGGATTTAGTCAAACTTGGTTTCCGCATTTATATCGTGTAAAATTAAAACAAATAGTAGATAGTCAAGAATTTAAAGAAATATTGGACTTACCAGCAGAAGAAGGTTCTTCAGATACACTACGTGATGTATTATCAACGTATGAACAAGAAATGCAAATTAATAATGCAGTTGTTCAACAAGCTGAAGCTGATGCACCTAAGTCAGGTTATGAAACACAACAATTATATACGTTACAAGTTGACGATGCAGGTAAACCTGAACTTGTTACAACAGACCTTGACACATTAGATGCTTCACAGGCAACGGTATTAGCAGATAGAGTTAACCAAACACCTGAACGACTTGGTTATGATGGTTACTTATTAGGTGACGGAATAGCACCAAACGGAGAAGCATTTGGTCATGGCGTAGGATTTCCAACTAGTAATATTAAAGGTGATTACTTTTTAAGAACGGATTTCTTACCTAATAGATTATTTAGATTTGACGGAACGAGGTTTATTAAAATGGAAGATGCAGTACGTATGACAATGACTAATACAGATACAAAAGCTACACAAAAAGGTACGTTTATTAATAATACAAATACAAGTACCATTGCTGGTGAAGTAGTTCAAGAACGTCAACCCTTGTCAAAAGCAATTAAACCAAAGGCAGATAATTAATGCAACATTTTTATGACGGACAAATAAGACGTTACATTACTCAACTTATAAGGTTGTTTAGTAACTTTTCTTATAAAGATGGCAAAGGTGCTTTAACACAAATACCTGTGATGTATGGCGACATCACACGTCAAGTTGGTCATATTATACGTGATAACAGCGAAAATAAAATACCTAGTGCTCCTAGAATAAGTGTTTATGTTACAGGCTTGGCTATGGATAGAACTAGAACAGCTGATGCAACGTATGTAGGAAAAATCCATTTAAGAGAACGTGCATATGATAGTACAAATAAAGAATACCTAAATACACAAGGACAAAATTATACAGTAGAGCGTTTAATGCCTACTCCTTTTAACTTAGATGTTAATGTAGATGTTTGGTCAACAAATACAGAACAAAAATTACAAATAATAGAACAAATATTAACATTGTTTAATCCAAGTTTAGAGATTCAAACAACTGACAATTATATTGACTGGACAAGTTTAAGTGTAGTACACTTAGAAAATATTCAATTCTCTACTAGAAGTATTCCTATGGGTACAGAAAGTGAAATTGACGTTGGACAATTAACATTCCAAACACCTATTTGGTTATCGCCTCCAGCTAAAGTTAAAAAGCTAGGCGTTATAACAAGTGTTGTAATGAGTATTTTTGATGAAACTAAAGGCACAATTGATTTAGGTTCTTCACAACCTGAACTTAAACGTTATGATGATAGTGAATCACAAAATGTTAAAGGTGACGACCCAACAACAACTAGTACTTCTAAATCAGGAACATCTACAAGAGCTGATGCTGTGGCACTAGAAGTTACTACATATAAAGATTATGATTTAATAGTAACTAATAATATTGCTGTACTAGGTGACAAGGGTATTGCAGGTGAAATAAATTGGCGTGTAATTTTAGATGCATTACCTGGACAATATATTGCAGGGTTAAGTAAAATTTACTTAAACAGATTAGATGTAGGAAGTGTTATAGGAACTATTGCACATAACGAATTAGACGAAACACAACTTATTGTAAATTGGGACACAGATACTATTCCAACTAATTCTATATTTGAAGGACCTGCCGCTACTAAAGGAACTATTGATTATATTATTGACCCAACAAGAACTAATCCAACTAACATTAAAGCAAGTGGTACTAGAGTTTTATTATTAGGTGACATTGGTGCAACTACTAATGTAGATGGTGCAGATGCTTGGAAAGATGTTAGTGGTAATGATTTAGTTGCATCAGCAAATGATATAATTGAATGGGATAACAATGCATGGACTATAGTATTCAATGCTAGTGATAATGATGGGTCTGATTCAACTATAGATATTAAGTACACAACCAACCTTAATACCGGTATCCAATATAAATGGGACGGTACAGAATGGACATTAAGCTTCGAAGGTGAATACCGAAAAGGCACTTGGCGCCTAGCACTTTAGCATAATTATTAGTATGACTAATATTATATGTAGTGGTGCTCTCTTTTATACATTAGAAACACAAAGATTTTTATTTTTACATAGAGTTCAAAGTAAGCAAAATAACGTTTGGGGTCTTGTAGGCGGTACTAATGAAAATGAAGAAATTCCATTCCAAGCATTACAAAGAGAAATTAAAGAAGAAATAGGTGAAGCACCTCCTATAGTAAAGTCTATTCCCTTAGAGACATTTGTTAGTAGGGATGATAAATTTAATTTTCATACATATCTTTGTGTAATAAAAAACGAATTTATTCCAAAATTAAATGAAGAACACAACGGTTATGCTTGGGTAAGTTTTGGTAACTGGCCTAAACCATTACATCAAGGGCTACGTAATACATTACAAAATAAAGCAAATTTAACAAAACTAGAAACAGTCTTTAAACTAGTATCATTAATGGAACAAAAATGATAAAAGTGTATGGCGATATAATGCTTGACCGCTGGATCATTGGTAATGCTGATAGAGTATCACCCGAAGCAGAAGTTTTAGTATTAAATGAAAGAGATCAAAAATTTAATTTAGGTGGCGCCGCCAATTTAGCAGTTAATTTAAAAAATATTTCAAATGACGTATCATTATACGGAGCAATAGGTACAGATAAAGAAGGTATAAGCGTTCTTAAGTTATTAAAGAATACTAGTATAGTTGTAAATTTAGCTAGTGATTCAAAAGTAACAACTACTAAAACAAGACTTGTAGGAGATTCAGGACAACATCTGTTGCGTTGGGATAGAGAACAAGTTTATATAGGTAAAGAAGCATTTGATAGATTAAAAGAAAATATTTCTAATCACGATATTGTTGTCATTAGTGATTATAACAAAGGAATAATTCGTGAAGATACTATTGAAGATATAACAGCTACAGCAGATGTAAAAATATTTGTTGATCCAAAACAAGATGCACGTTTTTATGACGGTGCATTTTTAGTTAAGCCAAACATGAAAGAATACGAAGCATGGAATGGCAAATATAATAAAACTTTTGCATTAGAATATATGCGTGACCATAGTTGGACTTGGTTAGTTGTAACAGATAGTGCTAATGGTATCCATGTTCTAAATAAAGATGGTGCATATAATTATTATAAGGAAGATACAAAGGAAGTAGCTGATGTTACAGGTGCTGGAGATATAGTTTTAGCAGTTATTGTTCATGCTTATAATAAAGGATTAAGTATTCCGTATGCTTGTGAACTTGCCTGTTATGCCGCAACTCGTAGTGTAGAGAAACGAGGTGTTGTTCCAGTAACGTTAGATGATTTGGATAAGGGTATTGTATGGACTAATGGAGTGTTTGATATACTACATACTGGCCATTTAAAGCTACTTAGACACGCACACACACTAGGTAAACGTCTTGTGGTGGGCATTAACAGTGATGCAAGTGTTAGACGTCTTAAAGGCGAAAATAGACCTATTAATAACGAAGTTAAAAGAAAAGAAACATTAGAAGCATTAGGATTTATAGACGAAGTTATAATATTTGATGAAGATACTCCTATAGATACTATTAAAAAAGTATCACCAAAAATAATTGTAAAAGGTGACGACTATACTGTTAAAACAACTGTAGGAAATGAATTAGCAGAAGTTAGAATATTTCCAAAAGTAAAAGGTCATTCAACAACAGAATTAATAAAGAAAATTAAACAATGAATCTAGATTTATTAAAACACATAAAACGGTTTGGAAGTGCATATAATACTGAAGATAGTTCATTATTCTTTTATGCATTAACAAAAATGAAACATTATAAAAGGTTTGTAGAGTTTGGAACCGGGCTTGGGTGTACTTCACTTGCGGTTGCATCTGCAATGAAAGAAAATGGAGTAGGTAAATGTATAACGTTTGATAATGGCAATGAGTATGAAGGGCAGTCTTATTCACAGTTTATAACCGATATGGTTAAAAAACTAGAAATACAAGAGCATTTTATTTTGTCACAACAACCAATAGACTTTCATCTTACAGACTCGTTAGTTGATTGTGTATTTGCTGATTTTGATAGGTCAGTTGATACTATCGAAAAACTAATAGAATGGGCTATGTTCAGTATGAATAATTATTCGTCTATTTTTATAGACGGATTAAACAATTATCCAGAAGGATATTATTATACAAAACTTTTAATTAAAGCGTTAAATGAAAACAAACCACCAAATTTTTTACTAGAAAATAAAAAGTTTATTGAGGAGCATAACTTTTCTTTAACAACTATAAGAAAACAAGATAAAAATAATACAGGACAAGGTGGTATGTGTTGGATAAAAATAGAACCAAATACACTACGATGAGAATTTTAATTACAGGAAGCAACGGATTTATAGGTAAAAACTTATCTGCATATCTCATACATAAAGGGCATGAGATAGAAGGCTACGATTATATTGATGGTCGTTTTCCAGATCCAAAAGATTATGACAGAGTAATTCATTTAGGTGCAATTAGTGATACAACAGAAAAAGATGTTGACAAAATTTTAAAGCAAAACTATGAGTTTAGTATTAAAATGTTAGAACTATGTGATACGTTTGGGACAACTTTTATGTATGCTTCTAGTGCCAGTGTATACGGACAAGGAGAAGATTTTAAAGAAAATTCACCTGTAGATCCACAGTCGCCGTATGCTTGGAGCAAATACTTATTTGATAGATTTGTACAATCAATAAGTGAATACCAAGTTAATGTTCAGGGCTTTAGATTCTTTAATGTATATGGTCCAGGAGAAGAACACAAAGGTGAGCAAATGAGTGTTTTTCATAAGTTCAAAAAACAAGCAATTGATACTGGAAAAATTAAAGTATTTAAAGGTAGTAAAGAAATCTTTCGAGACTTTATTCATATTGGTGATGTATGTGAAATTTTGGAAAAGTTTTTAACTGTAGATGCAACAGATATATGGAATGTTGGTACCGGAAAAGCAAATTCATTTGATTACATAGCACAACTTTGTGCCAAAAAATGGAACGCTGAAGTTATTGAAGTTCCGTTGCCTGATAACTTAAAAACCCAATACCAATATTATACACAAGCAAACATAGAAAAGTTAAGTAACACTATAGGAGAACATAAATTTAGGACAGTAGAGGAATTTATTTTATGACGGAACGATTACACGGAAAAATAGAAAAAGGTTGGGGCTATGAATTAATATGGGCTTCTACTGAAAAATACTGTGGTAAAATTATGGTGTTTGAAAAAGTTGGTGCTAAATTTAGTATGCATTTTCATAGGGAAAAAGATGAAACATGGTTTGTAAATAATGGTAAATTTCAATTACTTTGGATTGATACTAAAACAGCTACCCTTAATCAACAAGAATTAACATCGGGAATGACTTGGCATAATCCGCCATTACAACCTCATCAATTAATTTGTCAAGAAGTAGGTAGTAGTATAACTGAAGTTAGTACAGCTGATTCAGTTGAAGACAATTATAGAGTTATACCAGGCGATAGTCAATCAGTAGAAAAAGCACAAGTAAAACAAGAAGTTGCTCCTAGTATTGGCGATACTGTTGCAATATTAAGTGATGATTAAAAATGCATATAGAACCGTTATTCCCAATAGCATTACTACAACATGATGTTCCACAAGACGTTGCTAACGAAGTAGAAGAATTTGTAGTTAGTAAACTATGCAATATGCCTTCACGCGAAGGCCCAGCTCCTCATTCAACAGATTATTTTGAACCTAAAAAAATAATACCAGACTTACCAAGAGACCTTAGTAAGTTATGGTTAGAAATACGTGAATGTAAAGAAAAGTTTCAAGAAGCTAATAATTTTAAAGCAATAAATCGACAATTAAAAACTAATAAAAATGAATTTGAATATTGGTGTCAAGATTATCTTGAAGGCGATGTTCATCATGAACACGAACATGGTATAGGACGTATTTCAGGAATTTATTGGGTAAGAGCAAATGATAAAGCTGGTGGAATAATGTTTAGAAATCCTAATCCATTTACTGAATATTCACAAGACTATGATCCTAATTCTATATTTTCTTGGCAAGGAAATATTCATGATACTGTAAAAGGCCGAATATTAATGTGGCCTTCTTATCTAAAACATCAAGTATTACCAAGTGAGAAAGGTGTAGAACGCACAACTATAGCGTTCAACTTTTAGGCTTGGGCTTCACCCCATCTAAGAATAATGTTTGCGTCAACTGCCGCACCAGACGTTTTATAAACATTAATTGCTAATACATCAGGACCGTTTGGATATGTTCCTCGTCCACCTAATGTAGTATTTGTTAACTCTTTCAATCCTGACAAGTCTAAGTTTGCAAGACTGCCTGGGTTTGCAATGAATGAAAATACAGTTTCACCTGGCTGTGCATACGGTGGTTGTCCAAATAAGAACCCTACCGTTGATCCTGCTGTAATGTTTGCAATTGATGTTTGTGAAAATGTTACTTTATAGTATTCTGTTCCACCAAACTCTAATGGTCCTTGAACATTTGATACCGCAGTACCCGCCGGAAACTTCGCATCGCTTACTTCTGTACCTGAAACTGCACCCGTTGTTTCCCAAGTTGCTTTTGTAAAGTACAAGAAGTTAGTATTAGCTAAATCACCACCAATACCAAATGTAATTGATTCACCTGCTGTAACTGGGCCTGTATTACTTCTAGTAGTTCTAATACGTACCCTGTTATACCAAGATTCGGTATAAATGTCGTAAATTGTAGTTCCTACTGGAAAGTCTGAAGATCCTGAACTTGGATTACCTGTTGCAATAATTTCTGTACCATTTACAACCTCATCATTTAAACTGTTCCATTCTGAAGTTGAGAAATAATGATATGTTGTATTCCAGGTTCTATTATACAATGAATTAGCTGATGCTGATAACTGTGCAGTTGTAGTTGCATTTCTAATAACCTGTGTAGCACCTGTACTCCACGTAACAGATCCACCTGGTGCCACCTGTGCAAAGCTAGGTTGTCCACCTGCCGCTAGTCCTGACAATCCGCCCCAACCAACGTTACCTGGATCAATTGGATAGTTTTGTGGGTTTAACACACCCTCAATAACAATACCGCCTGTGCTTGTATCTGATGTAACCTCAATACCTTCAAGTAGCAACTGAGCTCTATTAAGAAGTTCACGTTCACCTAAATCACCAACAATAGCGTTAGATACACTTGGTGCTAGTCTAAGCATAAACACCGTGTTTCTTGTTGTAGTAATTTCGTTACCAGTTGATGCGTATGAGAAAATGTAACCACGATCACTATCAAAGCCACCGTCTGTTAAGAACGCTGATCCCCAGTGTGATATAATTGGTGATATAGTATTACTAATTAGTGGTACACCTGTTTTTGCTGTATGGGCCGCGGCCGGTCCAGCTGTATATGTTCTGTTGGAACCTGATGCATAGTTTGACATCGGTGCTGATCTTGTTGCACCAGTTAACGTGTCTCCAGTAATACCTGTGTAAGAAATCATTTCACCATCAACGAATATTGTTCCTGATGATGGAAAATATTTTGCATCTACTAATGGAATAGTACTTTGTGCATAATCAATATCTGCCGCAAGTTTACCGTTTGGTCCTTCGTTAGTAATTTCATATCTAACAGGCATATTACCAGTACGCATAAATGCTTCTGTGTTAATGTTACTGTTTCTCATTCTATGGAAGAATACAAAGTTACCATCATCACCACGTAACATATAGTCAATAAATCCTGCTCCGTACCAACTGTATTGAATTCCCATCATCTGCATCTTAGACACATCAATAATATATCCACTACTACCAGTACCGTCAAGTTTATCTTTATTAAATTCGTTTTGTTTAGTTTTCTTATCACTAATTAAACATATCTTACAAGCTGATGCTGGAGTTACACCTCTAAAGTCAGGTGTAAGGACCATATTTGTATCACTTGTAACTCCTGAAACAACGTGTGTCATTCCTTTAATAACAATTCTATCACCTGCTTTTAACTGATCTCTAAATCTTGTTCCAACACCAACACAAGCATTACTATCAACTGCCATACTTACAGTACCTGCTAATTGTAATGTTGCAGTACGTTGTACACAAGTAAAGTTTTCACCATCGTACTCCATAAAAATACCATTTTGATCATCAAATGCACCTGAGCGTACAGTTGCACCGTGCCATGTAAGTAATGAAACTTGAGCTCTTGCACTTAACGTTGGTGCTTGATTTCCTAATTGCGTTATTGCAATAATTTTAAAAGTACGTTCTGATACAATTTGTGAAACTGTATAGTCACCATTATAACCTGGAGTTTCAATTCCAATTAATCTAATACGTCCACCAATTTGTAGTCCGTGATCAACATCGTCTGTAGTAACAGTAATAAAGTTTCCTGCCTCTGTTCCATCTGATGTTACATTAAGTAAGTCGTAACTTGGTGCAAATAAGGCACCCGTTGTATACATAATACCTTTACCTGACTGGTATCTAATATATTTCTTACTCTGTCTGATTGCTTGTGAACCATGTTGTGGTCCGCCTGTTCCTAACATAACACCACCATCATATGGTCTGTGTACAAAGAACGAATCTGGTCTTGGATAAATGGAACCTAAAACATCATCAACATCACTAATAGTTCCTGGTGCTCTACATTGGTATCTAAGTGTTACACTTGTTGGAACCTGTTGTGCAAAAAATGGTCCTTCACAGAGTGTATGATTGTTTGATCCACTATCACTAGCTATAGTAATAATAAATGAATCACCCGGAACTAGTCCATGAGCACTACTAAATTCAACTTCAACAGTAGCCAATGCCGCAAACGCTCCAGTTTCAAATGCCGGAAGTGCTTGGACTAATTGTTCTGACATAGTTACTGATGAATATGTTTGAACAACTGTTCCTGAAATTGCTGTTCCTAATCCTGTAATACTAGAAATACTACCATCTGTTGTAGCACCAGTAACAGTAAGAATAAGATCGTTAGTTACATCAAGGCCACCTAGTGATGTTCCTAATATTTTAATTTTGTTTCCAATTACATAGTTACCACCATCAGCATTAATATTAATAGAACTATATGTTCCTGTACTTCGTATAACATCAAATGTTGCATTAGTACCTACATTATTTAAATTTGTTCCACCAACATCAGTATATGATGCTGTTCCACCTGGTGCTGTACCAGTATGACTAAATGTAGCAATTGCACCTGTTCCTGTAACACTATTAATTGTAATTTCTAAATCATTAGTTGGTGATGCACCACCTAGTTGAGCACCAACAATTTTAATAGTTTGTGTTGCATTATAATCAGTACCTGGGTTAGCGTTGGTTGGTGTATAAGTACCACCACTTAATACTACATTCCACGTAGCCCCTGCACCAATTTTCATAACAGCTTGGCCAGCCTCTTGACTTATTCCTTCATAAGTTTTTTGATCTAATGCTGTACCAGTTACTGTAATAGTTAAAATTTCACCTGATCCACCAACTGTAGCAATTGTAATTTGAGCATCGTTTGTTGTTGTTGAACCGCCTAATAATGCACCATCAATATCAAATGTTTCTCCAACCAAATAACCTGTACCTGCAACACTAACTTGTGCCGAATATGCTATGTCTAATCTTGTTACGTTAAATGTTGCACTCAATCCACTAGCTGTATTTGTAGTGTATGTTGGATTAACATAAGTTTCTGTTGCATCTGGAGCCGCACCACTAATTGTTAAGTTTGTAATTACTCCAGCTGTTACACCAGTAACTCCAATTATAGCATCGTGAGTTGTATCAACACCTCCTAATATATTACCTAAAACTGTTAACCTATCACCTAGTACATAGTTTGAAGTTGCATCTGCGGAAGTACCTGTATGACTAATTCCTGTTATTAATCCTACAGCACTAACACCTGTAATAGTAATTTCTACATCATTAGCCGGAGTTGCACCATTACCAAATGCTGTTCCTAAAATTTTAATTTTTTGATCAACGCCATAATTAACGCCGCCAGTATTTCCTATAACAACTGTATATGTATTATTATAATTTACAGTAACATCAAAGATTGCTGAACTTCCTATTTGGTTTAATCCAGATTGAACATCCGCATACGTTTGTGTATTAACCGCAGTACCTGTAACGTTTGCTGTTAAAATATCACCACCGCCACCAACAGTTGCAATTGTTACAGTAGCATCGTTGGCTGGAGATGCACCGCCTACGTCTGTACCTAAAACATTTAATGTCTCAGCCGCCGCATAACCTGAACCACCACCAATAATATTAACTTCATAAGTAGTACCTAATCGTCTAATATTAATATTAGCTGTTGTACCACCAATGGATGATGTAGTATATGTTACGCCAGTATATTGCACATCAGCATCTGCGGCAGTACCAGTAACAGTTTGTCCTGTTATTGCACCACTACCACTAACTGAATCAATTTTAATAAACGCATCGTTTGTAGCCGCCGCTCCGCCTAATGTAACACCGTCAATTTTAATTCTATCACCAACAGTATAACCAGCACTTGCATCTGCGGCATTAAGACCGATTGAATAAACATTATTTGTTAAAGTAATATCAAATGATGCACCAGTACCAATGCCACCTAAGTTTGTTCCTGAAACATTTGTATAATTTGGTTGAGCTAAACTTACGCTGTAAGTATTATTTGTATATGCAATATCAAACAATGCACCAGTACCAACACCGTTAGCATTTTGTCCTACTAATCCAGCATAACTGGCAGACCCATCAAATGCTGTTCCTGTTGAAGTAATTGTAACTATATCACCACTAGTATCTGCGTTTGTAATTTCAATTCGACAATCATGTTCAGGTGTAGTACCACCCAAAGCATTACCTAAAACTACAATAACATCACCTGTTTCATAGTCATCACCATCATTATTAACAGTAACAGTATAATTTCCACTAGCTCTATCAATATCAAATGTTCCACCAAATCCAGCTGATGTATAATTTGTTCCTGCAACGTTTACATAACTAACGACATTACCAACAAGTGTGTTTGTAGTATTTCCGTCTAAGTTAATATTGTTTCCAACAACACTACTTACATATACTGCTGTTCCATCACCTCTGTCTATACCGTGTCCTGCTAATACACCTGATGTATTAGTTACTGGAATTACGTTAGATCCTATTGCAACATCTCCTGATGTTTGAAGTGTTTGTATAACACCACCTCCACCTAGTACGGCTGTAACTTGAGAACCGGATGTTACTGCCGCAGAATTATCTCTGACTGTTTGAATTTTAAATGTTAAGTTTGCGGCTCCGCCTCCACCTAACTGTGCATCTGTAACTGTAATAGTATCATTAACTACATTACGTCTACCACCAGTTACAACTGTTGCAATTGCGGCCCCTGTTCCATCAACTGAAATATTACACGTTGGAGCAATTACGTCTGCTATTACGCTATCCGTTGTACCAAGAATGTTACTATAAGTGCCTGCTGTTCGTAAAGCATCTGCCGCCGAATATGTATAAATTGCTGTAGCAACGCCTGTCTCAACTAAAAACGGAGCACCAACTTCTGGTGTCGTTCCTTGGAAGGTAATTTTATCTGCTCCAATTAATGCCGCTAATGGATTATATAATACTCCTGCCGCACCTTGTGATAAGATAGAAAACGTTGGACTACCAATTGCCGCACCTGTATAAAATCCTGCTTGACGCAATTGTGTATAAAATGTTGAAAGTACTTCACCGTTAGCTGTACCAACTTTTGATTTTGCAAAATATGTAAATGTATTATTAGTTGGTGTTGTTGAAACAATAAACGAACCTTCTGCTCTACTTGCCCCTGCTACAGAGTTTTCTAATGCCTTAATTGTAATTGGTGATCCAGCTTCAATACCGTGAGCACCGGTTGTAGTAACAGTAATTAATGACTGACCAATTCCTCCAGTTCCAGTTGAAGCATCTGTTTGAACTTGTTGTACTTGTTTGTCAGTACCTGGTACTTCGTAAATTGATGGATAACCTCTTTGTGTAGCAATTGCTTGCCACTTCGTAGGTTGTAGTCCATACTCAAAGTCAGCATCAAGCATAGATACTGAGTTTGAAACACGTTGACGTTCAATAGCGTCAGTACCAAAATCATATGGTCTAACTTTTAAGTCACCTTGGTCAATAAAGATCTGAATATCATCTGTTTCAGAAAATATTTGAGGTTCGTGTCTAACAGGTAATACACTAGTACCTTGGTCAATAACATTGTTAATAATATAAAAGAGTTCACTTACTCTTGTATCAACACCAGATTCTGCCGCAGTATAATATGTAATCTGAGGAACTGTTCCTGAACCTGACTGTAAAGAAGTCCAAGTTATATTTTTAAATACATAATCGTTAATTATACGTAATGTAAAATCTTTAGCATATAATTCATGTGAACGATCTCCATCAATTTGTGGAGTTGTTTGTACCCAATACTTTTCAGCATTGTCATAAGTTTGAGCATTACCACCGTACTTAATATCATTAACAAGTGCATCAATTTGATATCCTATATCTCTTTCACATTTTGGACCATTATAAGTATAATCATCCCAGGAAGGTATTGCACTTGGTAATACATCAGTACCGTTTTCAATAACACTAGTAAAAATTGCAACTAATTCTGGTACTCTAGCAATTGCTTTTGTTTCGCCGTTATTAGAATTAGTAGTTTGTACTGTAACAATAGGATCTTGTACAGTAATAGCCGCTGTATTTGTTAATACATTAGTAACAATTAAGTCTCTTAATTTATTATTAACAGCGATAGCATAAGAAATTTCACTTGCAGTAGTGCTAGAAAATCTACCACCTGAATTAGTTAGTTGAGAATTTGTACCTTCCCAATACTTTCTTGCAACCTTACGTGTTTCTGTATTACTACCATGTAAGATATCATATGCAATTGCATCAATATTATATTTTGTATCTCTTTCACATTTTGCGTGACGTGTAGCATCATGAACACCTGGATATGTTATATCAAACCAAGCCATTACTTCATCTGCTAACCACTCTTTATTTGCATCAATTAATGTTTTAGCAAAAGGATATGTAGTGGCATTTGCTTTCTTATCAGCAATCCAAGCCGTTGTTTCTTTTTGTAAGAAAGATTTATTTGCTTCAAGTTGAATTCTTGCATTTGGACTATATGTAGGTGAGTCTGTACTTGCATCTAAGAAAACAGTTGTAATAGTTCCAGTTCGTTCTAAGAACTTTGGAAAATCATCATCAACGCCTTTTGTTAATCTTTGTTCGTCTGTTGTATAGCGAACACTTGCTCCTTTAGTAGAGTCAGTAAAGTTAAACAATACTTCGTTTACAGTTGTATCTGTAATTAACAATAAGTCATTTGTTGGTACACGAGTTTGTAATTTAATAGAACTGATTTGTGCTCTCTCAAGTGCAGGAACATTATCTAATCCATTTAAAACTACATCAGTAATAATACCCATTCTATCAGTAACAACACCACTAGCGGCACTTTCTGCAATACTAGCCGTATCAAAAAATTGTGCTGTTGTTGTTTGTAAAGGTGTATATCCTGAACTTACATATCCTGGTGTTGGTGCTACACCTGTTCCATTTTCAGTTATATTATTAATAATCGTAACACTATCTGTTATTCTAGTACTAGCACCTGCTTCACCATTGTTAGCGTTTATAGTTTGTGTAGTAGCTACTGGTGACTGCATTGTTGTATATGCTGTATTAGTAAGAACAAAATTGTTAATTATTTCTGCTAATTTATTATTAACTGCTAGAGCATAAACAGACTCACCGTTACCTAATTGAGTGTTTACACCTTCCCAATATCTAGTAGCCATCTTAATACTTTGATGATTACCACCTGTGTATAAGTCTGATCTAATTGCATCAATATTATATTTTGTATCTCTTTCACATTTTGCGTGACGTGTAGCATTATGAACTGATGGGTAAGTATAATCAAACCAAGCCATTACTTCGTCTGCTAACCACTCTTTGTTTGCATCAATTAATACTAGTGCATAAGGATAAGTTTGTGCTTGTGTTGGTTGTGGTAAAATATAATTATTAATTAAATCACGTGCATAATTTTTAGCAAAAACTTCAGGAGTTCTATTGCCATCAATTTGTGGTGTTGAATTAATCCAATACTTACTAGCATTAAAACGTGTTTGTTCATTCCCACCATATCTTAAATCATAAAGAAGTCCACCGTCACCGTCAATTCCTTGTAAATTATATCTTGTATCTCTTTCACACTTTGGTGAATTGTAAGTATAATGTGACCAAGAAGGTGTTACCGTCGGTATTGCAGAGTAACCATTTACTGTCACATCATTAAGAATAGTTTTTAATTCTATTACTCTATTTTTTGCATTAGATTCGCCAACTGGGTCACTAGTACTTTGTGTAGTAACTATTGGAACTTGTGCAGTTGTATATGCTGTATTTGTTAAAATAAAATCGTTAATTATTTCTACTAATTTATTATTAACAGCTACAGCGTAATTTTGTTCAGTTGAATTAGCAAGGTTTGAATTTGTACCTTCCCAATATTTTTTTGCATACTCAACAGTTTTTGAATTACCGCCATTATATAAATCTGTTGTTATAGCATCAATGTTATATCTTGTATCACGTTCACATTTTTCATGACGTTCGTTACTTATTACAGCATTAGGAGTAGCACTTACAAAAGTATGTGTAGTTTGGTTACCTGATGTACCAACATTTACAGTAACACTTGTTCCTGTAATTGCTGTAACTGTAACTGGTGTTAGGTAAGCATAGTCATACCCACCTGGTGCATTAGATCCTGTTGCTCTTGGATATGCATGATTTGTTGCATGACTGTCCATTGCACAAGTAAATGTTACTCCACCTGTAGCAATTCTAAGAGTACTACCAACTTGGAAACCGTGTGTTCCAATAGTTAATACTAATACTCCAGTGTCTGGTGCAAACGTTGCCCCTGTTACATTATAATTTGTATCGTGTGCTCCTGGATACGCTATATCAAACCAAGCCATAACTTCGTCTGCTATAAATTCTTTATTTGCTACAATGTTTGCAAACGCATCTGGATACTTGGGTTCCATCTTAACTTGTTCAGCAATCCAAGCCACCGTTTCATCACAAATAAATTCAACATTATTCTTAATTAAATCATACGCCATGTGGTAGCGATTATCTTTAAGTGGAATACCTGGTTGAAATATATATTGTTCTACTTTTGTTTTAGCCATTCTAAATTATACCCCTAATGCAATCGCCAATGCTGATGATGTCATATCTACGTATTTCTTATTTGTTATCTGTGTTGGTCCTGAAGGAGTTGCAGTCATCGTTGCAGTAGTAAAACTTGCAGTTGTTGGCGTCACATCTCCTATAACTGTGTTATTTAACGTTCCTGACGCAGAAGTTAGTCCTAAAAAACTACCATTTTGTGCCTTTGTAGCACCAATTGTTACGTTATTCATATTACCCGTTGTTGCTGGATTTATCGAAACTGTTCCTATGCCTGTTGGCTCCATTGTTATTACAGCATTTGTTCCGCCCATTGTTACACTATCACTTGTAGTTAACTTTAATGCGTTAACATCCATGTTACTTAATGTTCCGCCATTGGTTGGATTAATAATAACTGTTCCTGAACTACCAGTTGGTGCCAATGTTATTGTAGCATTTTCACCTTGTGCAGTTAAATCGCCTGTAGTTAAAATCGAACTAAATGATCCAATACCTGAAATAGTTGGATCTGCAACTGTTATAACTCCTATAGGAGTTCCGTCTGCATCTGCATAATATAATGGAGTAGGAGCATTTGCTGGGACTGTAAAAGTTGTTTTACCTGTTTGTTGTCCTTGGGCGTTTGCTTCTGTTAATTCTGTTTGACCATCTTCTGATGTATGTTTAAGTCCATCATGATATGATAGATACTGTCCAGGATTACTTGGATCATCTTGTTTAATATTTAATGTAATATCAGCGCCACCTAATAATAGTGTAAAAGTATATGCTGAGCCACGTTCTACAGAAAGTGCAGGATTTTCTTGTAATGTATTTGTACCTGTAACAAAATAATTATCAATAGTAAATTTTGCCCATACACCTGTGCCTGTTTGACGCATGATAAAGTCACCACTAACTGCTGTTTCTTCCGCTACAGTATACGTTAGTGTACGTACAGTTACGTTACCTAAGTCGTCTACACTAAATCCTGGGCTTTTATATCCGTGTTGTGCTTCAAAAGGTGATTTAATTACAGTCATTTATTGGCTCCATATGTATTTATCTGGATCATGTAGCTGTGGCCTCGTTCTGTGTTTTGTAGTAGTTTGTACTAAAGATCATTTTTGCTCCTTCAATTACAGTAGAGTCTTCCTGGTCTCTAGGATATGCCACTAAACTAAAAAACGAATCAGTAACAACTACTTCTAAACGAAGTAAATCAGCACCTAAATTACTTCGGCCATAAATCATAATATTAGCTTTTTGAGGACTAGCTGTACATAGAGCTTTTATAACTTCTTTACGGTTTGTATCAACGTCACAAGTTACCGTATATTCAGCGGCCATAAACTCGCCCACGTACCAGCGGTCTATCTCTGTACCACTAAAAACTAATGTATGTGAGGGCCCGGAGTAACTTAGGTTAGCACCGTTCTTAAACTCTATTGAGTTATTGGCTCCTTTACGGAAATATCTACTAATATCAAACATTACAATCCTCTTGTTTTATATATTTACCTAAAAACAAAAGGATAGCTCGGGCAAGGTTTTAGTTCTTAACTGTGATTAATTTGCTATATTCAGGTAGATATAGATACTCAATTTCGCTATTAGCTAGGGTTCTTACGGCATCATCGAGGGTTTCAACTAGAGGTTCTCCAGCTAAATTAAAGCTGGTATTAAAAATGATTGGAATACCAGTTCTTTTGTGAAATGTTTTGATTAATTTATAGTAGTTTTTGTTCTGTTTTTCACTAACAGTTTGAATACGACACGTACCGTCTACGTGAATAATGCTTGGGATTTTTTCAGCAATTCCTGGTTGACAGTTTACAGCATACATCATCGTTGGTGATGTTTCCATCCCTCGTAAATCAAACCATTCTTTTCCGTATTCTTCTAAAATAGATCCAGCAAATGGTCTAAAATATTCTCTACGTTTTACTTTGTTAACATAATCTTTGCCATCTTCATAAGCAGGATTAAACATAATGCTTCTATTACCCAATGCTCTAGGGCCATTTTCACTTCTTCCTTGAAATATTGTAACAATATTTTTATCTGTTAATAAGTCTACAACTTTCTCATCGTCTGAATCTTCAACTTCAGCATCATATTTTTTTGCAATTTCACGTATTTGATCTACGGAATAGTTATGTTCAGGTCCTTCAAATAACGTATCTACTTGTGGATGTACAGTTGCGTCTTTAGTTAACTTTCTATGAAAATAAAGTGCCGCACCCATCGCCGTTCCTGCATCATTTGAAACAGGTTCAACATAAATTTCTATACCTTCATCTTTTAATGCACCTAAGTAATGATAATTTGCAACACAATTTAATCCATAGCCTCCGCTAATAACTACTTTATTTTTGCCGCTCATCTTAACAGCTTTTCTAATAAGTTTTACAATTTCTTCTTGTGATTCTGTTTGTATAGCATAAGCCATGTTACGTCGATTTTCGTGTTCAGTTTCGTCAACATTCCATCCTGTTTCTCCAGGTGCAAGGTACTCATACATTTGATGATTAACATGAGCACCGTTAGGATATGATGGTATAATAACGTGTCTATCAGCTAATGGTAGTACTCCGTCGTCTCGAAAAATCTTTGGAACTCTATCATCTTTTTTACCATAAGGAAATAGTCCCATAGTTTTTCCAGCTTCAATAAATTGAAATCCACAATACTCTGTTACTGCCTCGTATGCTTTAACAATACCTGCGTTTTCAGTAATATGTACTTCGTGTGTATTTCCTTCAGGTTCGTCATACATATGACTAGAAAATTCTGTTTGGTGTGAAGATTCTAAAGGTCCACGAACACCAATGTGTTTATAAAGAGTTTTAAACTTGTGTGGATATTCGCAATCAAAAATACTTTCAGTTTCAAAACATACTGTAGGTTCTTGTTGACCATATGCATTTGTTACATTAAATTCAAGGAACGTTCCTGCACCATCAACAATAAGTGCTACAGCATCATCAAACCCACTTCTATAAAATGCACAAGCGGCGTGTAATTTATGATGTATATGACTAAAGTCAGCTACTTGTTCGTGACCTTTTCCGTAAACGTCATAATCTTTTCTGCTTATTAATCCTAATTTTCTTGCTAATCCTGTGTAAATATCATCACCACTAAAGTCTATTTTTCCAGCTTGGTTTAAATTTTGTGTATGAGCTACAACTAAGAAATCAAGTCTATCAGTATAGTCTAAAATTTTAACCATAGAAGCAAGAGGTCCACCGTCATATTTTCTACGGGTTAATCTTTCTTCTTCTATAGCAAAAACTACTTCGCCATCTTTTAATAAACATACGCCAGAGTTATGTCCTCTAGCTATGCCGGCAATCCAAACTGATTTAGAATTATGACCTTTTTCCATATTAAAATCCTACGTATCCTTTATGTGGTGTATCATGAATTATTTTTTCTTCAAAACTAAGAAAGTCGTTAGTTTGTTCCTTTAGTCTTGAAACTTTTTCATATACACTTTGTTGTTTAGTATTATTATAACTTGTTAAATTTAAACTTGGACGAACAACTTCATTCATATACTCGTAATGATGTTTGTGACTAGGATGAAATTCTTTATATGGTTCAGGGTCATTAGGTCCTTGAAAATTATATAAATCTTTTTCTCGTTCCCAAGAAAATAATCCTAACGGTTTAAGCCAATTATCTTTATATTTTCCTTCAAATATTTTTTCACGATAACAAGTAAATTCGGGTTTTTCTTCCCAAGCAGTTTCTTTTTTATCACGTGTTATTTCACCCATTGAATTTGGAGTATCGCTTCCTAGTTTTTCTATAGCACTAATAGTAATCATCCGCCAATTACAGTTAGTTGAATCTAATAAGCCTTGTGTAAGTAATATTTCGTTCATAGAATACATAAAATAACTATGTTCATCCCAGAAATTATTAACCCATCTATTATCATAATTAAGTTCTAAATTTCCACTACCAAATATATTACCTTGTGTTTTCCATCCTACTTTATTTGTAGGTCTAAACCAACCATGAATAAATTTATCTTTGCTATATTCTATTTCTTTAAATGTATGAAAGTCATTTCGGATATGACTAGTCCATTGAACTAAGATAGTATCGTCTTTAGTAAAAGTATTTTTTGCATGACATTCTGCGACACGTTCTGCAATCGCTCGATTACCCAAACCAGGAAATCCCCAGTTTTCGTAATTGTCAAATTCATAACTTAAAAAATCTGCATAACTTGGCCACGCATAGTTAGTAAAAGAGCAACCGAATGCAAACAACCTTTTCACTAGTTTTCCTTATTAGAATATTTAGATCCTATTTTCTTTTTACCTTTAATACCGTTCATTACAGATTCAATAATAACATCTTCAATTTTATCATTCATTTCCATAACGCCATCATTGGTTCTATCAGCATATTCATCTGAAGTAACACGGATAGGAGAATATACTCTTTTTCCTTCGCCCATGTCTAGTATATCAAGATTTTTATCATCAGGATAAGAAACATTTTCTGGAAATGTTGATCCTATAACAACACTACCTTTTTTATTTAATGCATGAACTATATGTTGTCCAGCACTATCACAACCTAAGAAATAATCTGCGGCCCATATAATACCTGACCATGCTCTTAAGTCTGCTCCTTGAGGACAAGCAACAGGATTTTTTACATCATGTTTACTAAAATCCATATGGAACTCAGCCATATGAATTATTCCAACTTTGTTTGAAAGTTTTCTAATAATGTTAACAGCATTGTCGGCTTCAAAGCTACGTCCAGTTCCATCTGAAACCATGCCGTCTTTATTTTGAATTGCTCTACCGTAGGGTTGAAAAACTATAACTTTATCTTTTTTAGTTTTTTCTTTAACTTCGTTAACAAGACCTTGCCCAAACATTTGTTCTTGTCTATTAAGTTTTATTTGTGGACGGTGTAGATCACGTAAGCCTTTATTGTTAATACCAATATCATATGCTTGTGCAATACTACATTTTTGATTATAATACTCCCAAACCCTATAAGGTTCAGGTGTACATAAATTCATATTAATTAATTTTTCTTGGAATAAATTCTTGTGCCATACATCATATGCTCTAGCATGAAGGGTCGAATGTCCTTTGTAGAAGTCTGTTCCACCTTCACACACAATTACAAAATCATCATCTGGATTTTCTTTTGCAAATAGTTCTAAAGCAGGAATTGATGCAATGACTCGGCCGGCACCACCGTTAATAAAAATGGCTGTATTTCTTTGATCTGACATCCGCTATCCTTTGTTATAAATTACGTTACACTATTTTATGTGTTACGCAAGATATTTAAAGGATTTAGATTTGTTAGGATTGTTTTCTGGCTGTTATAGTTCCAGCTACTCTTACATTCCCTCTAACGTCTGTAGGGGGTGTAGGTAAGCCGTCAGCAACACCATCGTCAAACGATGTATTGTCTGTGCTTAAATTTAATCTAGCTAGATCTTTAGCAAAGAAATTTCCGCCTATTTCAGGTGGAATATAGTGGTTTGTTGTAGGATGATATGTGTGTTCCATGTACCATCCATCTGCTGGATCATCACGTTCTGCATCAGTTAAGTAACGTTTAATACGTTTACCTTCCCATTGTGCTTCTCTATCATTAGGAGCATCTGGGAATCTACATTTCCAAGGATCAATACGTGCTACTTTGGATAAAGTAAACTCAAATCCAGTTCCTGAAGCACTTGTAGTTGCAGTTGATTCATCAACTGTCATTGCTTCTTTAATATGTCTGCCTAAAAATGCGTTACGTGTTCTTACTTCAGTAATAGCACCATCGCCATCTACTGCTTCTACAATAACTGTAAGATCAAGTGTCATTGCTTCACCACTAATAGCTTCGCCTACTGGAATACCTGGTGTAGCGTCAGTGTTTGGAACCTCTGAAATAACACCTTCTGGAATTAATGGGTTGTCACCATCTGAACGTAAACCTTCTACTTCTAACATAGCTGTTTTGGCATCTGTTTTCTTTGGAATATCGCCTCTATGTGTTAATGAAGCATCGTAGTGATCAAAGCCTGGTCTCCAACCTTTTGGTTGAGAAAGATCATCTTTTTCACCTAATTCACTATCTTTAAATCCAAAACTTGATGCTGGTACAACAAATTTGTCACCTGCTGAATATCCTGTTCCACCTGCATCAATTGTTATATCAAAAGAAGCTCCGTACATAGCTGGAATTTCTCTAAGAACTTTTCTATAATCTTCCCATTCTTTTTTCAATGCCGCCGGCATATCATCTTGTACGTGTCCGTCACTTCCACTTAATTTAGACCAACGTGATTTCTTTAAAGAAAACCAACTAACGTGTGGCTTTTTAAATGGTAATGGATAAACCCAAGTTCCACCAGTTCCTGTTTTAGGATCGTGTCCAGTTGGATTAAATTCTATGTCTGCAATTTCGTATGTATGATCTGGTGATGGAGTTTCTGGTTCCATATGTACATGGAACTCACCATTTTTTCTTTTTGTTGGTAATGTTTCTGTAGTATAAGGTCTATTATCTAAGAATAAATCATCTACATCAGGCTCAAGTAATTCACAAATCAAAGGATGTTCAACACAATCAATTAATACTTTATAACTGTGTGCTGGTGGTACATAATCAGGTTCTAAGTCGTTATAACCAACATCACCTGCTCTTTTATTAGTCATCTTATTCATAAAGATCCATAATTTTTCAGGACCTTTATATGTATGAGAGCCTTTTTTACCTTCTGTAGTAGATTGGTAAAGATATGCGTCAGGCATATCATATGAAAATTTGATTTCTACGTGTTTATAAGCCATTTTTCATCCTAGTAGTAAACCACATAAACTGCTCCTGAGGCTCCTGGAGAACCACAACAACAACTTCCGTATGATTGTGAACTTGATCCTGCTCCGCCTGGCCATGAGCCAAACATATCGCCGCCTCGTGTACAACAACCATTTGGTCCCATTTTAGGTCCTGATTGTGCCATCGGTGCAACTGGTATATATTGTAATCCTCTATCACCACAATGCTGTGATCGTTGTGCTGATCCTTTAATTCCTGAAATTCCAAAGTCAACGTTATTAGGTTGTTGTGAACAGTTATAACAGTTCATGCAACAACTATAACATCCAAAAAATCCGTGACATTGTGAACAGTTTGTACAAATTCCTCCACAAGCTACTGCACAAAAACAGCTTAAACCTGTTGGCGTTCCCATAACATAAGAGTGACATCCGTGGTAATTAGATTCATTAGGTCTGCAACAATTTGATCCACCTGCACATATTGTAAATGAATCGCCTGATGCTATGGCAGTACTTTTAACAGCATAACTTCCTGAGTCTGCCGCGTATCCTTGCATACAACAACACGAACCTGATCCTGAAGTTCCTGCTCCCCACATTTCAAAAATTACGTAACCTGCTCCTGATGGAACTTGCCAATTACAACATTTGCCGCCATTGTTTGTACAACAATATCTTGATTCTGGTGGCATTCCGTGTGCTTGGCGTGGCCATGCTTCGTTATGATCCCAATTCCATTCGTATGATACTGTAAATGCTCTTGGAGGCGCAGTTGATACATTATAGCCTGGTAAAAAATCTTTTAAATTTGACATAGTTTGCTACCTTTATAAGTCCGATGTATAGTATACAACAACTAATCCCCCTGCTCCTGGTCCGCCACAATAACAAGTTCCGTCATGTGTATTACCAGTACCGCCACCTCCACCTGGGAATGTAGCTGGTCCGCCGTTATCTCTACCATGTGTTTTGTAACACTGGTCTCTACTCATTCTTGCACCTGATTGTCCCATTGGTGCTGATTGGATTAATTGAAAGGCTGAACTTGCACACATTGATGTACCTGCTCCACCGCCATTAAATCCGCAAATTGCAAAGTCTGCCCCGTGTACACATCCACATGAATAAGTTGGACATCCACAATATGATCCTGAAGCCGCTCCAAAGTGACATCCGCCACATCCGTAACCGCCGCCTGATGCACATAAACAAAAGTATGTTCCATCGCAACAACCTGTTGATGAACAAGCATAACTTCCGCAACCTGTACAGCCCATTACTGGTCTGCAACAACCTGCTGAGCCTGAACACAATGTAAATTGTGAGCCTGCTTTAACTTCGCCCATCTTACGTCCGTAAGATCCAGAACCTCCTGGAAAGCCTTGCATACAGCAACATACTCCGCCGCCGTCTCCGCCTGCTCCCCAAACTTCAAAGGCCGCCCATACTGTATCTGCTGGTACAGTCCATAAACAACAACACCCTGGGTTACTATCTCTAGTAGTGTCCCAAGATGAGTGGAATACGTAAATTGACTTTAACGCCAATGCTCCACTGTCGCCCCCAAGTTCTAATAAAGTTCTTAATGCGGACATTAGTTATACTCTCCCTTAACCAATTCCCTCACCCGATGGATGAGGTGGTTCAGCATATCCACCTTTTGTTGGTTCTGGTGGAAATTTTACCATGTGTGCTTCATATTCATCAGCTTCGCCAAATTTAAACGTTACTGGAATATCTCTAAGTTTTTGTCTATATGCTACCCATGGATCTTTAACACTTGCTGGTTGATCAAATGATACTTTACCATCACTTGAATCTAAATGATCATTTCTAAGTTGTTTGATCATGTCCCAAGTCATCCACGGTTGCTTCCAAGTTAAAGTCCAATCACCACCTGTGTGTTTGGAATCGCCATTGGTATCGTCAACTGTAGCTGTAGCGTTTTGGTATTTAATTAATTCTCTTTCATAACAGTGATCTGGGTATGGTGGCCACGCATGGACATATTTTCCATATCCTTCTGGTAATGCTTTTTCTACGCCTGCTTGTGTAAGTGTAACTGTGTGTGGTAAGAATATCGCACATATTAACGTGTCTGCTCCTGCACAATCTAGTTCAACTTTTGTTTCGCCTGGAGGAGCTGGCATTCCGTTATCGTCCCAATTTTCATCAATTTGTTGACAATCACTTTTGTTTGCCCCAGTTGCTTCTGCTACGAAGACCCACAATTTCTCTGGACCTGTATAAGAAGCTGTCGCGGTATCACCATTAGTATTTGTTTGTGCCAAATACTGATCTGGTATATCGTATGTAAATTCTTTTGTTATTTGCTTCATAATTTGTATCCTTATACTTAATATTTATCCTTCTTATTTAATAGGTCCATCGTTTAACTATATGTTATTTTTACCATTCCTCCTGAAGACCATTGTCCCCAGCAACATGGATTTCCACAAGCAGTTGCACTAAAACTTCCACCTGATGGGTAATCATCTGAACAACCCCAACCACAGCCTGAACAATGCATTGGTCCGTGACACAGATCGCGTCCTTTTCTACTAGAGCTGGACTTAACTCCTCCGCCTGCTTGAGACCACATTTGATTGTGACAGTATTGAGTGATCATAGCTTGATCACGTCCTATACCAAGTTTAAAATCGCCTTGACTTGCACCGTCAATACAATGCCATCCATGACAGCAATTGTAGGAATGGTGAGCGTGACAGAACGTTGTTCCTCCACATCCACCTTGGGCACACGTTGTTGGAATACTTGATCCCGTAACAAAACTTTTATACCCTGTGTAACCTATACAATGAGCTTGGCAACATGAACCGTTTCCTGCCGCACAAATTGTAAATTGACATCCTGCTAAATTGCCTAAGCCTGTATTGCCTGAACCTGCTGAACCAGTCATAGTTCTAATAGCATAACCGCCAGTACCACCCATGCCTTGTTCCCATTGGCAACAACAAGCGCCTGCGCCTGCTCCGCCGCCGCCCCAGACTTCGAACGTGACATTTTTAATACTAGCTGGTACGGTCCACAAACAACAACATCCGTTGTTTGTCATCCCTCTATTATTGTTATAAACATAGAAGATTTTTTCGGGGACACTTCCCCCACCTACTACGTCTCCTAATAACGCTCTCAAGCTCGACATTTAAACTTCCTCTTTTATCTTATGTACCAGACATTACCCAACCGTAAGTAGCACCTGTGTATATAAAGGTGATAGCCACGTTGTTAATGTTCATGGTTAAGTCTTCATTCAAATTCTGGATCTTTGAGCCATTTCTTGCTACAGTTAAGTTATTACTTGCATAACTTCCTGTAGGGTCCATAACTTGCACAACATCGTTTACCAACAACGATGCATTAGCAGGCATAGTTAATGTCCATGCACCACCTGAAGTATTGGCTAAGACCCTTTCATTAACCTTCGCTGTGTAGGTAGTTGATTTCTCAACGATAACTGCACTCGAGGTTCCTGTTGTTGATATGTATCTTCCCATTGTGTTATCCTTTTAACTATTTATCTTATGCAGTTGATGTTTCAATTCCGAAACAGACTGCGTTCACACTTACGGCACTTGAGTATACTACAAGTATTTGCCCTGCCGCCAATGCAATACCTGTTCTTTCTAACACACCTTTCGACAAGAGCTCAACATCATACTCGATCCATTCGCTCGCCGCCGGAGTAGCTGTGCTACAAACCGCTATTCTAACTGCAACTGCTGAATATCCTCTGTTTACCAAGTTCACACTAACAATTGAAAAGTTGTTAGCAGGAACTGTATACAAGGCTGTATTCGCACCTGCCGCCAAATCTGCGTGTCCTAATCGTCCTGTGGCCATCTATTTTCTCCTTTAACTCAGTAAAAACTGTTGCATCGCTACAGGGGCTCCACTGACTCCCGCTGAGAAATGCATTGTTGCAGTTGTATTTATTCTAGCACCTGTCGTTGTGGTGATTGTATTACCTTGAATATTTACTATTCCTGCTGTCACACTATTTACGTTCAATTCCGAAGCACCGCCACCAATTTGGGACGTAATAAACGTCTTAATTGCTTTTTGTGTAGGTACAATATTATCGCTATTTGCTGTAAATGTACCGTCTGTACTAAACTCGTTAATAACAGCACCTGTACTTCCTACAGCAACACTACCTAATTGTAGCTCTTGTAACCCTGATATGCTAAATGCATCAGCGTTTAGGGTTGCAATACCTGTAGCCTGCTCAACCGTAAATAAATCACCAACTCTAAAGTTACCATCTTGGTCAGTGGATGTCATAAACACACGACCTCCGCCAAACTCTTTAGTTTCGTCTAGTTGATCAGCTGGTGTAGATGGCGTTCCTGGATAGTTTGTGCTAATAAAGTTACCAGTACCAACATCCAAAAAGTCGTGTCCAGTTAGTCGAACTTGACTGTATCTAATTCTAATTGTAACAATTTCTCCATGTGCTGGAGAATCTGGAATATCTATGTTTGGACTTAACTGTAGTAATGCTGAGTAAGGATTACTTCCTGTTAAGTTTGTAACTGATACAAGTTTAAACCAAGTATTTGGTAAACTTGAAAATTCAACATTTGATCCAGGTTGTGGAATCGTTAACATTGACTCAACTTGTAGATATTTTCCATCTTGTTTTTGGTCTCTATATCCATTGCCGTAAGTAATAATACCACCTGATATATAAGCAGAGTAATTAGTTCCTACTGCTGGGTGTAATAAGTTTTCATCAATATACAATCTTAAAGTATTAGCATCAACAACACCAACATAATAGCTGTTAGCATTTAATTGGTTAGTTCCTGTAATACCTGAAATTGCAATTTTTGATTTACCTGCAATATTATGTCCTGTTACAGTAATATCTAAAATACCATCACTGCCACTTGCAGGTAGTACTGAAAGTCCATGTGTAACAACTTGTGTAATAATACTAATTAACTCACCACATCTAGTTTGTGCTACTGCTTCACCATTATTAGAATTAGTAGTTTGTGTAGTTGTTGATTGCAACGAACTATATGCAGTATTATCTAAAATAAAGTCTAATATAATAGTTCTCATTTGTTCGTAAGCGGCAACTATTTGAGGTGCTTCGCCTCCAACAAATTGTGTTCCTATCCAATATTTTTTAGCAGACTTAACTGTTTCTCTATTACTTCCGTATTTTATATCATGAATGAAAGCATCAATTAAGTATCCAGTGTCTCTTTCACATTTAACTTTATCATGTACAAAGCCGTCCCATAGACTTGGGTTACCGCCGCCTGCAATTTGATTATCAATCCAGGCAACAACTTCGTCTTTTATATATTCTTTGTTAGCTGTAAGTAATACTTCAGCAAATGGATTAGCTGTATATGTTACGCCTGTAATATTTTTAGTTGTTCCTACATCAGCTACTGTGGCACTTGCAGTTGTCCATGCCGTACCTGCATCTGTAAATGTAGGTTGCGTTAATACACCGTCACCAATATAAACTTCTAATGGTGCATCTGCTGTATTATTAGGATCTGTAAATGTACACGTTGGTGATGCTGTGTAAGACTTACCTGGGTCATAAATTCTAACTTCAGTAATTTTTCCATCTATAACTTTTGCTCTACCTTTAGCTGTTGCTTGAGCTGTTGATCCATCACCAGTTGGTGCCGCAAAAGTTACTCTTGGTTCAACACTATAAGTTGTTGTATTATCTAATAAAGTTTCAATTGTTGCGCCAGTCATATGATCCCAACCAGCAGTATCATCGCTTGGTTTTTTAATTGTAGCAATTTTTGTTCCTGCGTTATATGTATCAACGTATCCAACTTGTCCTGCACCTGTACCACTTGTAAGTACAATTGCCATTCCTACGTATGCTGAACTAATAGCAGTATCAGTATTTGATAATGTAAGTTGTGTATCTGTTCCAGCTTGAATTGTATTAGTAGCTGTAACATAATCTGCACCGCCAAATGTGCTAGTTGAACCTATCATTCTAACTTGCATAACACCACCAGTAACAACTACTGGAGTTACACCTGTTATACCGTAACCATCTCCAGAGAAATCATAAGTTGTTTGTCCTGGAACATAATCTCGTCCTGCATTAGTATATTCAACTGCAATAATTTTACTATTGTCAACAATAACTCCACCAATAACTGCTTGGTATGATCTATTGTCAACGTAAGCATTAACATATTCTTCTGTTAAGTCAACACCTTCAGCTACTGAACCAAAGTCTCCATAAGAGTTGTTTCCGTTTGTAGCACGAATTTTTCCGCCTGCTTCTGATAGGTAACCAATATGTCCATAGTATGTAAAGACCGAAACAAGTTCTACTCTACCTAAGTTTGTAACCCATATTGCAATTCCATCATTAATAATTTGTGTAAAGTCATTTGCAACAATTGAATCATTACCGCCTGCGTGTAAGTCACCGTCAACTTTAGCACCAATACATTTTTCACCTATTGTAGTAACGTTCTGTATGTAAGGTGATTTACTTGTGATCCAAGCACTCTTATCGTTTGTACCCCAACCCGGATCCAATGCCACATAAGCACCAGTATCAGGACGTTTAGTTCCATAAGCGTTTGCAGAACCTAATGTTCCTGACAATCCGTTAACTGTCATATTTCTTACGCCAGTTGCGTTTTGTACTAAGAACATATTTTCTTTTTGACATCCGTTAGTTGCATTAGATAACCATGTTCCGTATAGAACTGATTTATAATTTCCATAATTTTCTAAGTCATACATAACAGCATATAAAAATTCTTTCATATCGCTTTTACATTTTGCATCTTTAGTAAAATCGTAAGTTAGCGTATGAGCAGTTTTTAAGTATTCAACAACTTCTTCAGCAAGGAAATCTAAGTTTTCAAGTATTCGTAATCTTGCATTAACATAACCTACTGTTGAATCTCTACCACTCTTACCTGTTACTTCTGGGGCTGTACCTGCACCAAATACTTCAAAGTTAATTTTATCTGAACTGTCTTGAAGTAAGTTTTCTGCTTGTGTACCTGCCGCGGATGAACCTGCCGGTAATGCTACATCTTGTGTTTTAGTATTACCTGCGGCAATTGTTGCAACATTCATTGTGAATGCCGCCGCTCCGCCGCCACCTAAGTTAGCATCTGCAATTGTAATTACGTGTCCTATAGTATGTCCTGATCCACCAGTAGCAACTGCAACTGTACAAGCACCTGACCCATCAACAACAATGTTAAATGTTCCTACTGTACCTGCTCCACTTGATGTACCTGTTACACCATTATAAGTTCCTGCCGCTCTACTTCCGTCAGCGGCTCCTAAAGTACCCATTGTTAAGTGAGCACCTGCTGGTGTTTTTGTAATACCGGCGTTAGCAACAATACCGCCTATTAGAGCTTTAATACGTGCTAATCCATCCATTGTTAAAGTTGCATGAGCATTAGACGTTACTGAATCACCTGGTGTTAATGCTTTAATTTCTGTTGAACGTAATTCATCTCCAACAACTGCTGTTCCTTCTGGAACAATCATTGGTAATGTTTCTTTGTATATTCCTGTTTTAACAAAAAGTGTATTATATCCTATTTGCTCTGCTGGTACATTTGTAGTGTTACCTGCCGTAATAGCATCAGTAATAATTGCCGCCAGTGTTTGTATTTGTGTAAACACACCTGCTTCAACATTTTTTGTTGCATCAATTTTTTGTATAGTTTGTGAACCTCCAGCAACACCATTCAAAATTTGATAGTTTAAAGCTGGTGCCAAGTTTCTAATAGTAGTATCAATTATTGATACCATGTAATTAATTACATCAACTGTTTGTGTTGTTTGTCCTGAAATATAACTTGCACCTGCATCTGTAAAGAATGATAATGCTGATTCTCTACAACGTCTATTACCACCATGTGTAATATCATAAATTAAATCATCAATGATAATATTCATGTCGCGTCTACATTTTGCCGCGTCGTGTGTGTAACCTGTGCTGAAAGGTGCTGAGTTGTTTGCTATTTTCCAAGCAACATATTGTACGCCAGCTTCTTCACTAATAAATGCTTTATTACGTTTTAATAAAATTGCACCATCTGGATTTCTAGGACCTTTTCTAATTTCGTTTAATGCATATCTAGTTGACAACCAAGGTTTATCAAGTGTAACACCATCTATAGGTGCTTTACCATCTGCCCCAGTTGGTGCTACATAATAAACACCTTCAACTTGACCAAAGTATGCCCATTCAGGAGCATCACCTGCCGCGTTAACTTTTAGAACTTGCCCTGGAGTACCAACACCTAATCTTGTTGGACCTGCTCCACCGTAGTAAACTATATCACCAGCAGTTGTTAAGTTTCCTGATTCAACACCACCACTTAATAAATTCCAATAAGTGAAAGTTGTATCTTGATCTGGTCTATTTTGTGCAGAAACTTGATCTGATGTGTGTGCTAATTTACAAATATAAGAGTTAATTCCTCCTATACCGCGAACGGCATCACCAGCATCATAATCTGTTGCGTTAGCCCAAGCATCTTTCCATGCTATACCTGAATTTAATCTTTCCCAATAAGTTAAGTTAGGTGGTCTGTTACCTGTAGAATTTGCTTTATTAAGATATGTATAACCACCAACTCTAACAACGTCACCTGTTTTATAAGCAGTGGCATTATTATAGTCGCCTTGTAAACTAAATCCTGTTGTAAATAAATCCCAATGACTAGCATTACCAAACGGAACTACGTTACTATTATTTGTTATTGAAATATAAGAGTAACCACCGTAAGTTACAAAGTCACCTGGTTGATAATTTGTTGATGAAGCCCAACTGTCTTCAAATTCTAAACCTGCAACAAATTCTAACCAACGTGTGTCTGTTTTTATTGTTGCAACGCTAAATGTAAGTGTTGCACCTGATCCACCAATTTCTGAAGCTGGTATTGAAATTACATCAGTTGCCGAGTGACCAAAGCCACCAATAGCTACTGTAACTGTACAAGCACCTGCGCCGTCAACAACAACATTAAATCTTGAATGTAACATTGTACCAGAACCACTTGATGTACCTGTTACATCATTATAAGTTCCAGCTGTTCTTGTTGCGTCTGGGGCACTAATTGAACCAACAGTATCTATAACACCTGTTGCGGAAACATCAGCCGCTAAATTAGTTGTTGATGTGTGAGGTACTTTACAAATCCAAAGTCCGCCACCATACTTAACAACATCATTAACTTTATATCTTGTTGTTCCTGAGTGAACTGATTTGTATTCAATACCTTTGTGTAAATAATCCCATTTAGTTTGGTCAACTTCTAACCCTTCTGCTATACTTGTTCCGGAAATGTGTCCTTGGTTAGCAATATAAAGTTGTCCACCGTATCTTACTTCATCATGTTTTTTATATCTTGTATTAATAGACCAGTCTGTTTTCCAGTCTTGGCCTTGTGCAAATATATCCCATTTTGCCGCGTCTGCTTCTAATCCGTCTATGTCTGTTGCAAATGTTCCTGAAGATGTATGCGGTGCTGTACATAGATAAAGTGTTCCACCGTATTTTACAATATCGTTAACTTTATAATGTGTAGCAACTACCCAATTGTTTTTCCAATCAAATCCTTCACCAAATAAATCCCATTTTGCTTGATCAGTTTCTAATTTTCCACTTGGAGTTTCTGACGTATGTCCTGTATTACAAATATATAGATAACCACCGTATTTTACAATATCGTTAACTTTATATACTGCTCCTGATACCCAGTCGCTTTGCCATTCAGAACCGTCTGTAAATTTTTGCCATTTAGTAGATTCGTCTGTAGTAAATAATGCTGATGATGTATGCCCAGATATACAAATATATGTACGTCCACCTGAACGAATAATATCATCTTTATAATAGATAGTACTTGTTACCCAAGCGCCTTTCCATACAAATCTTATTCTTCCTAGTTTAAATTCAGCCATTTTTTCTTCCTAAATGCATATTGTTAGTATTTATCATATTCTCTAAATCCTATCCTTGTGACATTTCTGGGTAATGCCCATCTGGGTCCTCATATAATTCCTGGAAGTTACTTGAGAATATTCCATTGTTAAAGTATGCCATTGCTAATGGCGCCCCACTTACACCCTTCATATGCATGATTACATCAACAACAATATTTGAACCACCTGTATGCGACAGTTGGTTTATGTTTGATAATTTCACTACTCCAGCTAAAACGGCGTTAGCGGCAACATTTGAGCCACCTCCGCTTATTCTACTTGATATATAACTTGCAATAGCTTTTTGCGTTGGTACAATGTTATTTGAATTTGCAACAAATGTTGATTCTTTTGAAAATTCTCTAATAACTGCTTGTGTACCACCAACAATTAGAGCTCCTAATCTTAGTTCTTGCAATCCACTTAGATCAAACTGTGAAGCATTAATTGTTACAATACCTGTACTTTGTTCAACTTTAAATAGTTCACCAACTCTAAAGTTACCATCTTGGTCTGTTGAAGTATAAAATACTCGTCCACCTGCATATTCAATAGTTTCGTTTTGTTGCTCTGGTGGATAAACTGATCCATATCCTTCAATATATAATTTTGGATAATCTGTAGTTACTATATTTCCAGTACCAACATCTAAGAAATCATGCCCTGTTAATCTAACTTGGCTATAACGTTGTCTAATAATTATTTCTTCTTCATGTGCTGGTGATTCTGCATTACCCATAGTAGGTGCAAGTGAAATTTTTGCAGTAATATTAGGTGCTGATCCACTTAACGTTTCAACAGATCCAACTTTATAAATTACATCATGAATAGTTGAGAATGTTAAGTTATCTCCAGGCCCTGGTACAAGTGATAAGTCTTTAACAACAAAGTGTAATCCAGTTTGGAATTGATCAGCAAAGCCGTCTCCAGTAATTGCTACTTGGTTAAATTTAGTATATCCTGCACCTCTATTTTTAAAGTGTGGTTGACCTAAACAGCCATTATTAATTCTTACATTAATACTTGCATCTTCTGTTTTTTGTGTATCGGCAATAGTTACAGTTGGCGGTGTATTTGCAACATATCCACTTCCTGGTTCTGTTATTAAGAATTTCTCAATTCTACCTGCTTTCACAATTGCTCTTATTCTTGGTGTTCCTCCATATTTCAAATGGTTAACACCAAATTGTGAAGTAGTATCAAATAACCACCATCCTGGTCCTGCTGATGTTGTAAATCCTCTAAAGTTAGATCTAAAAGCAGTAGTAGGTGCATAGTTAGATTGTGCATTCCATACATGACCACCGTCACCGGTTCTTATTTTACCAGTAGTACTTGTTGCTACAAATACTCCTTCTTGATAATCTACTGCCCAGTCTTCACTATCGTTTATCATAGTCTTATCTGATTCATACCATACTGAAGTTGTTGCCGTAGTTGAATAATCTGTAAAGCTAAAGAAGAACGTTGATGATAATCCAAACGTTCCAGTTGTAGCGTGATCAGTTGCACTAATCATTGTTGTTGAAGGATCAAATGGTGCTGTAAATGTTCCATTTGGTTTACATGAAGCTATAAATCTTCCATTACCATATGTAAATCCTGTTACGTTATAAGTTGAAGGACAAACATTATTGTCTGCTATCCAACTTGTTCCGTTGTTAATACTTTGATAAGCTGTACCGTCTGCTTTAACAGTCATCCATTTACCATTACCATAAGCGATCCATTTAAATCCTGTGCCGCCACCTGTAATAGCACTAGCTGTCCAACTTGTTCCATCGCTTGTAGTAATTTGTGCATTGTTATTATCATCTGCAATAGCAATTACTGTACTAGCTGAACTACTGTGTGGTCCTTCACAAATATCAACATAGTTTGCTGATGCAATAGGATATCCTGTTGAACCCCAGGCTGTACCTGCTGTAGATAAGTTAGCATAAGCACCGTTACCTAAAGCAATATAATATTTTAATTTACCTTTAGATTTTAGTACACAATTTGGATCAACCCAGTTAGCATCAGTTGGTGCAGTCGTCCATGTAGTTCCTGATAAGTTTGAGTATACTGCTTTTTCAGTACCATCAGTAAATGCAACTAATGTATCTCCGTGTCCTGAACCAGCTCGCCAAGTACTTGCAACTCCTGTATTACGTGAATCAACTGAGTAAACAGGATCTGCTACAGTAACTCTAGGTTCAATTCTATAAGTTGTTGTTCCGTCTAATACAGTTGCAATTGACCAACCTGGAACAATATGATCCCATCCACGTTTGCCATCGCTTTCTCTTAATACATTAATGTCTTTTGTTGCAGGAAAATATTCATCTATTAATGCATATTGTCCTCTACCTTTACCTTCTTCTAAGAAAATTCTCATACCTGGAGATATACTTGCAACTTTAAATGTTAAATTAGGTACTCCGCCTACGTTACCAAGATTAACATTTGAAACTGTAATTATATCACCAACTCTATGACTATGACTACCGTCTAATGGTGTAATAATTGTTGCCGCACCCGAACCATCAATAGTTATTGTAAATGCTTGTTGAGGAATATGTCCTCTACCATTTGTAGTTGCTGGAACATTACTATATGTTGCTTCAGGGCGTTGTGGATCTGCGGCACTAATAGTATCAAACGTTAAGTAAGCTCTACCGGCATAGTGCGATGCATTATTAATATCTGAGTTTGCAATTTTAATTGAAATAGTATCTCCACTTTGTGCAGAGTTTCTTACTCCATCTAAATGACCTCTACCGCCTGAAGCACTAGAATCACCTGGATCTAATAATCTAAGTTCACTAATTCCTTGGTTACGTTTTTCTGTAAATGTATTATCAACAGCAACATCTAATCCTGATCCAGTTATAGTATAATTTGCATTAATATAATCTTGTCCTGTATGTGTATATCCTATAGCAAAAATATTATTTGCATTATTATAAACTTCTGGAGCCGCCGCGCCGTAATATCTGTTATGTGCTTTTGCAGTTATTGGTGTTTCACTTGCAAGTGTTCCAATTGCCGCTGAACCAAATGTTCCGTAAGAATTGTTTCCGTTAGTTCCTCTAATTTTTCCGCCATCAGTACATAGATATCCTATGTGACAGAAATATGTAAACACTGAAACAAGCTCTGCTCTTGCATCGCCATTCAACCATACACTAATACCATCACTTAAAAAGTTTGTTACATCATTAGCAACCATTGATTTAAGTCCGCCATTATGTATAGTACCGTCAATTTTTAATCCAGTAACTCCAGTTCCAAATGAACTAATGTTTTGCATATATGGAGATTTAGTTGTAATCCATACTGACGAGTCTGCTGGACCTGTTCCTGGATCTAATGAAAAGTATGCTCCGCCAGTTGGGCGTGATGTTCCATAAACATCTTTAGCACCTAATGATCCAAGTAACCCAGTACAAGTCATATTTTTAATTCCTGTAGCATTTCTAACATACCACATATTATCGCCTTCATAACCTGGAGCTGGTTTAATTGTTACAGAACGTCTTTCGTCACCCCAAACAGTAATTCCTTCTGGAATACTAATAGGTAGAATTTCTTCATATAATCCTGTTGCAACATAAATTGTTCCTGGAGCTCTATTTGCCTCGTCTGCTAAAATATACTGACAAGCAAATTTCATAGATTTAAATGGAGCACTAATGCTTAATCCGTTGCCAATTGCATCTTTACCTGAAGGAGAAACAAAGTAAACTTTACCAATTTCTCCTAAACCTTCCCATACTGGAGAATTACCAGCCGCATTAACTTTTAATGCATTACCTGGACTACCAATAGGAAGTTTTGTAGTATTACTACCATCATGTGTTCTTAAATCACCTTTATATTCTAAAACGTTAGTTGTAGAACCTTGGATAAGTTTTTTCCAATAACTGTTTGTTGCATCTAGCTCAGGTGTAACAAGTGTTGAATCATCACTTTCGTGTCTTTGTACACAAATATAAGTAGTACTTTTTTGAACGACAATATCACCTAATACATAAACTGTTCCTGCTGTTCCAAGCCATTCAGCTCTATAATAACTTCCTGTATTAACAAGTTGCCAAGTCATCGGAACGCTGTTTGGATCTGTAGTTTCACCTGGATTATAATATGAACGAAGCTCTGGATCTAATGAATCAGGTTCTTCAGCAGTACTATCTTTAACTGCAATATAAACCCAACCATAACGTCTAACAACATCACCTGTTCTATAAGCATCGGTGCTGTTCCATTCGCCACGCATATTGTAACCAGTAGTTAATAACTCCCAGTCATATAATCCTTGTAAACTTTCTCCATCATAAAATACACCAGTAACACTAGGTTTTGAATTAGTGTTATTAGTCATTGACGTATAAGTATATCCGCCATATTGTACAATGTCACCTGGTTGATATTTTGTTGTATCATTCCATACTGATTCAAATCCTAAACCAGGCATCCATATATCAAAATAAGTTTCATTAAAGTCTACTGTTGTAGTGTGAGCAGTTTTACAGCGCCATAGTGTTGGTCCCCATGTTACAATGTCGCCAACTCTATATCTAGTTCCGGTTGAATCGTCAGCACTCTGCCAATGACCAACCCATTCAATACCATCAATTACTTTTTCCCATTTAGCTAGATCGTTTTCTAAACCTAAAGTAAATGATACGGCAGAAGTATGACCTGTTATAGCTCGATAAATGATACCACCATAACGTACTATATCATCTTTTTTGTATCTTGTGTTAACATTCCAGTCTTGGCGCCAGTTGTCGCCGCGGAAAGAAAGTTCCCAACTTGCTATGTCAACTTCTAGTCCACCAACTGTAGTTGAAGAAGTATGTTCTGCTAAACATCTATAAACAATACCATTGTAACGTATAACGTCATCAATTCTATATAATGTTTGTGGCAACCATTCGTTACGCCAGTGAGGTGTTTTTGCATAAGCTAAAAGTTTAGCTTCATCGCCTGCAATACTAGTTGCACCTGAAACGTGTTCAGTTAATACTCTATAAATAACACCATTGTATTTTAGTAAATCATTTTTTACGTATCTTGTAGAAACTGTCCAGTCACCTCTCCATGTGTAACCTTCAGTATGTAATAACCAATAAGATTTTGGTGTGTAATTTAAATCAGTTAAGAAAGTAGTTGCATCAGAAGTATGGCCGATCATACAGATATACGTATCACCACCTACACTAACTATATCATCTTTAACATAGGTAGTGGCACCTGTCCAATAGTTTTTCCATGTATATCTTAGTCTTGCAAGATTAAATTCAGCCATTCTAGTATCCTGTTATAAATTCATCATCCTTAAATTCGTCTGATGTTCCTGTTGCATACGTGTAAGGTGTATTAATTCTTAAAACATATTCACCTTCTTCGTTTATAAAGTAATAAATGTTTTTATCGTCCCAACGCATTTGTTCAAAGTTTAAGTTTTCATAAACTAAATTGTGATTAGGATTTCTTCCTTCAAAGAAATCTGCACCATCTTGGAAGTCAGGAAAGTTATCACCTGTTCCGCCTGGCTTATTAATTTGTATATTATCTGTTGGAGATGCTACGTCTACTTTAGAGATAAACAATTGTCCATCATCATCTCTACGTAACGCATAAAAATAACGCTCACCAGTTTGTCTTGATAAAGGTTGATCACCTACATAACTAAAACTCATTATACAATCTCCACAAAGCTAAAGATAACGTCAACTGCGTCATCTTGATCTGCATAAACATATAAAACATTATCTCCAGGCAGAATTAATTTTTCGCCACCATTGATTGCTCGCAAACTTGCATTCGGGGCAATCATAACATCTTTAACATAAAATCCTGTAACACTAGTATCATCTTTTACTGTAATACTAACTCGTGTATTTCCGTCTAGTAAATTAGCAATACTCAAACCAATTCCTGTACATTTAGAAGCCGCTGGGACCTCAAAAATTTCAACTGGTACTGTTCCTACGTTTTTTACTACTTTATTTTTAAAAAATGTTGCCATCTATATTATCCTAAACTTAATACAATTTCTAATGCTATATTTTCAGCATCTGTTGTTGAAACTGATCCAGATGTTCCTGCAACTGAATCCCAACTTGTTCCGTCATATATTTCTAATCTACCGTCTGTAGTGTTCCAACGTGTCATTCCTACTGGAGGACTTGGATGCCTTTGAGCTGAAGTTCCTACGGGGAGTACAACACCATCTGACCCTACAATTTCTACATAACCTGTGCCTGTACCAGTAAATCTAGTAGCCGCACCGTTTACTGTGTTATTTATTTCACTTCCGCTGATGTTGATATTGTCAATATTAACACCACCTGTACCGTTTGGTAGCAAGTTTAAATCTGTGTTTAAAGTAGTTGTACTAATGGTATTACCATCAATTTGAATGTCATCTACGTTAAGTTTTGATACATTAAATTCTGTTTGTGTAATACTTGCGATTTCAGTTCCTGCTGAATAAAACCTAATAATGTTATCATTAGCACCAGGTGTTAATTCTGCTGTAATATATGTGTCAGCATCTAAATCATAAACTCCTGTTAATACAATCCAGTTACCATCATATCCTTCAAATCTGCTTGTAGTTGTGTTATAACGTATCATACCTACTGCTGGTACACCTGGACGTTGAGCAGTTGTTCCTGCTGGAATTCTAATACTTCCTACAGCATCAATATCAACAACTCCGCTACCAGGAGTCATTGTAATATTACTAGTTGCTGTTTGTATGACATTGCCTTTCATAACAAAGTCATCAATAATAATTGATCCTGCTCCGTTTGTGCGTAATTCTAAGTTTGCGTTAGATACTGTATTTTGTATAATACCCGTATCAATTTGAATATCATCAATATATGCACTTGTAGTATGTAAACTATTCCAACGTTGTCCTGGAGTTCCTAAGTTATATTTTGCTGTTTCTGCCGGTTTAATATCACTAGTAATTCCAGCTACAATATTAATAGTATCAGTAGCTTCATCACCAAGTTGTACATTTCCACCTACAGTAACATCTCCTGTAGCTGTAACGTTTCCTGTTACATCTAAATTACCAGTGATATTTGTATTTGCTTGAATATCAACTTCACCTGTTCCGTTAGGTATAATGTCAATATTTGAGTTGGATACTGTCGTAGAAATTACGTTAGTATCAAATCTTAAATCGTCTATTTCAAATGTTTTTAGTGAAACAACTTTGTCTGTGCCAACAGTTGTAAGGTTTAGTACATTATCAACAGTCTGAACTGTGTTACCAGAAATTCGTACATCTCCGATAAATGCTGTGCCTGTTGTAATGATGTCAGTTGATCTTGTAGTTCCGTTGATATCTAATGCGTATTGAGGATTGGCGGTTTTGATACCCACTCGAGCATTGTTCACATCCAAGTAAAGTAAATCCGTCTCAAAGGCTAAATCCACACCGTTTCTGATGAGATTTGACTTTAGTAGCGGACCTGATATACGACCTACAGCCACTATTTTCTCCTAATACGGGGATCCTGTCCCTCTAACCTAGATATCATTGCCGGTTAACCGCAGTATGTCCCACAGTACACAAGAGGTCTTTCTCCTCTCATTGGTCTTGTACTATGACAATTGTATTTATCGTTTTTGGAAATTATGCAAGTGCAATGGTGTATATATTGACAAGTTCTTCCATGTAGGCTTCAGTAATACCTCCACCTGCTCCTGCGATGTTGGCCCACTGAGTACCGTCGTAAGTTTCTAGATAAGCTAGGACAGTATTAAAACGTGTTTGTCCTATAACACCTGCTGGACGTTGTGCAGTTGATCCGGACGGAAGAACTATACCACCTGCCGCATCAAAATGAATGTAACCTTGGTTACCTGTTTTAGAAAGTTTAAATGGTTGAGCAAGGGTATTATGTATAGTGTTTGTATCAAATTTAAAATTAGCTATATTAACTTTACCTGTTGCAGTTAATGTCATAGCCGCATTTGTTGTAGCTGTAGAAATAGTATTACCATCTATAGTTACGTTATTTTGTGATATTAGTTTATTAGTTGTTAATGAAGTGCTAGACAATGTTGTATTTGTAACACCATTAGTAACAAAACTAAAATCATTAGTAGCATTTGCTAGTACAAACGTATTTCTATCTTCACTCCATATACCTCTTAATGGCGTATATGCAGTTGAAAATAATTCAAAGAAATTAGTAGTTGTATTGTACCTAACATCGCGATTTAAGTTGGGTCTTCGTCCTTCGGTATTTGCTGGTACTTTTAATGCTGATGAAGAACTAATTGTAATATTTTCGCCACCTGGTTTAATTTGTATATCGTTACCTGTAGTTACATCTGTTATAATATTATGTCCATTAATTGTCATGCCGCCTAAGTCACTTGGGCCATCTATAACAATACCACCTGTACCACTAGCTCTAAGCGTTAAGTTATTGTTAAGAGTTGACGTTGTTATAAAGTCATTGTCTATTTCAATATCACCTATAACTGCTTTACCTGTAGTTACATTATTCCACATTCTAGTTGGACTTCCTAAATTATGAAGACCAGCTGTAGTATTTGGTTTTAAGTCTTGTGTAAGTGAAACAAAATCAAAGTCAAGTGTATCTGTTGGAGCATCACCAAAGTTCATAGTTCCGCCAACAGTTATATTGCCTGGAATTGTTATGTTTCCAGTTGTACTAACATTACCAGTAATTGTTGTACTAGGAAAGTTAACAACACCTGCACCGTTAGGATCAAATACAATATTAGAATTAGCTAAACTTCCAATGTAGTTGTCATTAAATGTTAATTTTTCTGTATGTAATTCGTCTGCGTGGATTGTACCTAAAGAATCTAAAATAATATTACCAGTAATAGCAGTAATACCAGTTGTATCAATTTTTAAGTTTCCACCAGTTAATGTGTCACTATTAAGATAAGGAGACATATTTGTTTGACCAAATACATCTAATTCAAATGCAGGGGAAGATTTTCTAACACCAATTTTGCCTGTTAAATGACCTACATATAATAAGTCATTATCAAAGGCTAGATTAGATTGTGTTCTTACTAGATTTGCCGCTAATAGCGGACCTGAGATTCTTGCAACTTGTGCCATATAACTTCCCTCTACTTACAGTATTTATCGGAAGTTACTTGTCGAAGTTATGTATAACTGTTACGGGTTTTCCTGTTGGAACAGGTGTTCCAAAGACTACATACCACCCTGCGGCGTATGTTGGGGGATTTTGTTCTAGTACATAGTTTGTAGTTGCTAGTTGAAATACGTTTTCAATAAGAACTATAAGATTTTCAGCCGCGGCTGGGCTTGGATTATAAGTATCGCCATTAACTAATGGACCAAATTTTGTTTCAACGTCATCACCATTGCCTAGTGCTTGTTGAACAATGTTCGCTGGTTCAAAACGTCTAACAGGTGCCCAAGCACCAGCTTGACGATTTTCAAAAACATTTGTATCTGTGTTATAACGGATCATTCCGTCTACCGCTGTAGATATTCTTTGTGCGGCTGTACCTTTAGGAATCAACATTGAGTCTGTACTGTCCATAACAATCTGACCGTTGATATCTCTACGCATATCTTTAGTACCAAAGACACCGTGAGTTTGTGAAGATTGTCGTCTTAGATAACGCATTATACTTCCAAGTAGCTAACAGTAATAGCTAAATTCAAAGGTGCTTGAGAAACACTTGTAACTTTATCGCCAGCTTCTAAAATAATTTTTTCAGCATCAAATGTAAATGTTTCGCCACCTGGAACTGGAAGTTCTTTAACAACCATATTAGTGTTACTCTTAGGCTCAGTATCTTTTATAAAGTGTAAATCAAATGATGAATCATTAGTACCTGCACTATTAAACCCTGCATGATTACAAACCATAATAGTTGTAATAGCATAGGATTTTCCAGCTGGTACAGTTAGAATATCTTGGTCTACTGCTGATAAAAGTTTTTGTGCTATTGCCATTTTTTCCTATCCTTAAAAGATCATACTTAATAGTAATGATCTATTTTTACTTAATAATTCATCCCTTACGTTACTACTATTTACATAAAATAGTCCAGTTTTACCTATTCCAGGTGCTTTAACATATAGCTTTAGGCCGTCTGTTGGGGCCGCCGGATCTACAGTAGCATCGTCTGGGCTTGGTGTACTTAAAATATGTAGTTGATCGTCAATTACAACAGAACCGGTTCCTGGTGCTGATAAAGTTAAATCAGATCCACTAAGAATAGTTTCAATTGTAGTATCGCGTAATCTTATATCATGAAATTCTGTTCTATTGTTCCAGTACGTTGCAGTATTAGTTCCATCAACTCTTACTTTTACATTACTTGCTTGTCCTGGATTAGATTCAATATCGGCAACAACAACATCTGTTAATGTTATACTACCATCTCTAATTTTCTTAAAGTTAGTATTAGTAACTGTAGTTGTTACAAAGTCATCAACATATTTTCTATTAGGAATATCGTCGTCATCTGTAACTTGTGTTTCATAGTTATTAGTACCACTAACACTAATTACACCTGTACCTGCATTAATTAAAAATAAATCTCCGCCACCTGTACTAATACTTCTTACTTCTAATCCTATGTTACCACCGGATTCATCTTTAAGTACAAACGCACCTTGCTTTGTTGTATTACTTACAGGGTCGTTCCAAGTAATAGATTCATTAAAAAGAAATTGTACATCAGCTAAACTACCACGTTCAATTCTAATTCCTGCTTCGTTTAGTGTTACACCTGCTCCGCTTTCACCTGAGTTAATAACAATAATATTATCGTTAATACTCATGTCAGTTGAGTTAACTGTTGTCTGTGTTCCGCTAACAACAAGGTTTCCTGTTATCTGAACTTGGCCGACTGCTATACCTGTGTCAAGAGTAATAGTACCTGCGTCAGCTACTTTAATTGAATAATTTCCACTTGTATTAACGTGTTTTGACATAATTATTGCCCATCAACAGTTACGGTATTTGCAGTTGCGTCATCTTCGCCACCTGCATCACTTCCACCTATAACCATCTTCCCTCTTGTTGTACCCTCGTACTGAACGTTGTTATTCCAAATTTTTGTAACTTGAACAACTGTTGAGTCATCTAATACTCCATCAATTGACATTTCGCCTGCAATTAATGTGCCAGCGGCTTTGTTAACTAATGTTAAAATTTCTGTATTTGTTCCATCAGTAACTTTAAATTTATTTACTGATCGTTGAGCTAGGATCCAGCATTTTGCTGATGCTTCTGATTGTCCTGTAAAAAAATGGCGTGTAACCTGGAGTTTACCATTACCTTCCCCAAAAAATCTTTTGTTTACTGGTCGTCCCATTTAAACTGCTCCTTATTGTAAGTATTTATCAGAAAAAGAGAAAGCCCGAACAATGTCCGGGCTTCCAATATTAGTAATTCAATCCTAAAAATTACTGCTTATGCATCATCTGTGAAATCATCATCATCAGAGTTAGCAACATCGTCGTCGCCTGCTTCTTCAATTCTAACTACGCCTGAAGATGCGGCCGCACCCATTTGCCATGCCTGTGATAATCCGTTTAGTGCGTTAGATCCAGTTGCACTTGGTTGTGCAAGTGTAACTTTACGGCCAGCAATTTTGCTAACTCCGTAAGTTTCTGAATCACTGCCTAAAGCGGTAATTGACATTTCGCCAGCACTTAAAGCCGCTGGTAATACGCCAGTTTTTAACGTACACGTTACTTCCGTGTCTGCGGCACCAGTTTCAGCAACTATGAATTTTTTAGATCCTTTTTGTCTGACAATAGTACCTTCAACAACGGCTGTGCCATTGTGAAAATTTACTTTTATTTCGTCGGCACCTGCAGTCGCACCTGTTACAGCATTACTAAAGTACCTTTTGTTTAGTGGTCGTCCCATTTTTTTCTCCTTTTAAACGTTCTAAGTTTACGGGGTTGTGTCCCCATAAGTCCCTTATTCAGGGCTCAATGCTCATGTAACTATTTATCAAGAGAAAGCCCAGACCAGCGTTTGTATGCCGATCTGGGCCTATTTTGTAATGAAATTGGAAGGACTTGGTTACACCTCCAAACATGGTCCACAGATACCGTTCTATTGTACCACGCAACCTGTACCCGACTAGTGAAGTCGATTTGGACAAGCGCCTTTCAGCTACCCACCCTGGGTACCACCCCTGTACAGTCAAGTTCGCCCCTCTGGTAAGAAGCTCTTCCTTGCACAATTTCTACTTAAACAGAGCTACCGTCTAAGTATTATATGTATAATAACATCTTATGTTATAAAGTCAAGTATTTTTTTAATTTTTTGTGGATAAGTTTATCCAAAATAGAAAAAGAAAGGGCGACATAAAGCCGCCCTTTCAAATCACTTGTAATAATCTCTATTAAGAGAATGTTACGTTTGCGATGGTTACTGTACCCAAGTAGTCAGCCGCATTACCAAGAGATGATGCCGTATTGTTTAATTCAATATAGCCATATCTTGTCATGAAACTTACAACTGGTTCAAATGACGCTGGGTCTAACACAACACCGCTTGACATCAATGGGATGTATGGGCAGTAGAATGCTGGAGCATCTGCTTCACTTGTTCCTTTGTAACCAACTAGTACTGCTGTAGTATCAGCCGCATATGAGTCAACATATACTTTCATTGCACCGTTAAGTGTTCCTACAAATTTAGTATTTGTTGGAGCTTCAAAAGTGCCTTCAGTTGTTCTTGCGAACGCTGAAGTTGTAGCTGATTGTAATACAGTTAGAGCGTGTGGTGAAACCACAGCCCAGTTACCAGCACCACGACGTGTACGCTGTGCAATAGTGTTTGCAACACGGTTGACCATAACAGCCAATGCCGCGTGTTCGTCACCGACGAACGTTGCAGTACCACTTACAGCATTTTGATCGTATGCTTGTTGGTTCTGAGTACCTGCTAAAGCACGTAATGATGCAAGAACTTCTTGATCAATTTCAGCAGTAATTTCTTGGGCTAATGCCGCCATAATTTCTGCTTCGATATCAATACCTTGCTGTGCTTGAGCATCTTGTGCCGATTCAAAAGTCCAGCGAGCTGATAGCTTACGAGTCTTTGCTTCGACAGTTTGTTTTAAGATTTGGATGCTTAGACGTTTGCCTGCTACACCTTCTAGTCCAGCTGTTGCTTGACCGCCTGGTGTTGCGTCAGTGGCATTACCTGCATAAGCCGCCGCAATCTTAAATGGTGAAAGTGCTTCTTCACCAACTTCGTTACCATCACTTGCGTCTGCGTAACGAACTCTTAATGTGTGGATTTGACCCACTGGTCCAGTCATTGGTTGTACTCCAACAAGTTCGTTTGCGATTACTGTTGGCATTACACGTCTGATAACTGGTAAAATGACTCTGTTAAGAGTTGCGACATTACCGGCGGA
>MDSV01118085.1_pt1 | contig 81039 bp, 75 predicted proteins | sample 810851 | NCBI WGS metagenome assembly MDSV01 (sample SAMN05326640, study PRJNA326480) | marine metagenome | isolation source: seawater | place: Atlantic Ocean: North East | collected 2012
ACTGCAACCTTAAAGTTTTTGCTTGCAATGCAATCGGCATCGATGAAGGGAAGGGCTAAAATCGAATCTATATGGTAATCTGTTAGGGTAGTATCCTCTATTTCTTCGCCTAAATGAAAGGCATCTACATAGGAAAACGCTCCCTTATCAGCCAGTGCCATTACGGCTTTGCCTTGCTCGACATCTAAGAATTCACTTTTGCTATTTAATAGTTTGAGGGCGTTCCATTCCCCTGGATTATGACTGGCGGAAATGATAATTCCACCTTGAGCTTTATACTTGAAGACCCCCATAGCAACAGTTGGGGTGGGAACAATACCCACTCGGATCACATTACATCCCACGCTTCGAAGCGTGGCAACCACAATATCTTCACATATCTTCCCAGAGATTCGAGAATCTCGACCTACGACTACCGTGCCACCTTGTAACCAGCTACCGTAGGCCGCGGTAAAACGACTTAAATTTTCAGGGGTTAAATCAGAACCAAATATGCCTCGTATACCCGAGATGGAAACCATTAATGCCATACCATATATTTTGTTAATTCAAGGCCCGTTGGAGTTGTGCCTTCCATTGTTGTATACCCGGAAAATTAGGGGTTATTGCGATCACTTCCTCAGCAATCTCCATGGCTTGCTGGTAATTCTTATTTAATCCGTAGGCACCAGATAAATTATAGAGCATTTGAGGATCACTAGGAGAAAGCGCTCTAGATTCTAAAAGTAAGGTAATACCGCGCTGCAAATCGCCTTTTTGGACCATAATGGCCCCTAGCATCTTGGTAGTGTAGGCATCCTTGGGTTGTATGGAATAGGCCTGTTCTAGTAGAGGTTCTGCAGCGTCAAAATTATTTTGGTTTAATTGAACTTGTGCGGCGAACACATAGGGTGAATCGTTCCAGGGTTGATTTCTAATAAGTCCCATATATTCTAGGAATGCTTTCTCTGGTCGGTTGGTACGCTCATAAATTCCCCCTAGTTCTACTTTGGATTCATCCCAACTTTTGGAAGCATGCACTGCTAAAAAAGCTAAAGAGTCAGCTGGCCCTAAGGGTTTATAGCCTTGTTGATAGGGGCGAGCATTGTTTGAGAGAACAAAAGGAAATCCCTGTTTTAGGGTTCGCACGCGATGATAGGCCACTCGGTGGTCGAAATCGCTCAGGTACATGCCCTCTTCGTAGGCTTCGAATTCCTGTAGAATGAGGTCCTGTTCAATGAGGATGTTGCCGGTTTGACGCTCACTTCCTGAATCATTCAGTGAGATTTGTACCCAATCGGCTAGACTTTTGTTTTTTAGCATGACTTGGGCAAAGCTTGCACCCATCAGAAAATACCCCTTGGCGTTGGGGTGGAGATGCTCTAGCATGAGTTCATCACCTATAATGCCATTTGGGCTATGCTCTACGAAGGTTTCATAGACAGGGACATAATGAACCTGTTCGTAAGCGTTAGCTTTTTCACGAATGATTTGGTTAATCGACTCTGGTGCTCTGAATTTTAATCCGTCTAGATCCTTTGCGAATGCAAACCGGGTTTGCGCAGCATCGGCGTCACCATCAACCAGAAGGGATTGGCCTTCTTGGAAGATCGTTGAGGCTAGGGGTAGGGGTTGTTCTTGGGCATCAAGGGCAACCGGCACGTCAACAAAAGGCGCTTGATCTTTGTAGTTACTGGCTAAGCTGCCTAGCCATACAGGTATTCCTTGTTGGGTAAATATGTCTAAAATTGCACTTAGGTTGCTATCAAATTGATGAATGGCCAGTTGATGTTTTGGCCCATCAAGGGCAATTGACCGGGAGTTGATAATTCGCTCCATGAGGGTGGCATTAGGGTCAATTTCTTGGCCACCAAACAGGGAGGCTGTCCATTTTCCCGCACCTACAATGGTGTTTCGCAGGAGTAAAAAAGTTTTGTATTGCTGGAGTTTTAGATAGCCGCGAACAAACCATGGAAAGCCTCCTAGATTTTCGTTGGAGCCTACCCCTAAAGCTCCATAAAACTCATTATGCCCAGCATAAATGAGAATAGCATCGGGTTTTTGTTGGAGTATTTCAGCTACTTGATCGTATAGAGTATACGAGCTGATGGCACTAATGCCGACGTTTACTACTTCTACCTGTTTATCGGGCATGCGATCTTGCAGTATGTCTTTGACCACACGAGAATAGGTGCCATTAAAGCCATAGGGATATCCCGCTGCTGAAGAACCACCCATGGCAAAAACGCGGTATATGTCGGGCGTTTTTTCTTGTTTAAATACGTCTATGGAAGGATTGGGAACGGTTTTAGTGTAGAAAAAGTAACGGGCAGCAAAATTTGGGTTGGGTATATAATACTCGTTTTTTCCGATTCCCGGATCTGAAAACAAAGATAGGTCACCCATATAATTCCCCCACCGGAGTCCACTTTCTAATAAAAGAAAAAAGATCAGAGGTATGGCCGCCGTAATTCCGTAGAACAGAAGAGTTCGCTTGTTAGAACGGGTAGAACGTACAGCTGAATCTTTTGAAGCCCGTTCTTTTGCGAAGGTACTATGCTTTTTTTTTGAGCCTATTTTTTTGGAATCCAAGGATTTTCTAGACATCCGCTTTGGTGGTTCTCATAGCGCGCAAGTACAAACAAAAAGTCACTTAGACGGTTCAAGTACTGAAGCACCATGTTGTTAATTTTTTCTTGATTGCTGCTAACCACGGCTAATCGTTCAGCGCGACGGCAAACAGTACGGGCATGATGCAGTGTAGCACCAACCATACTTCCAGAAGGTAAAATGAAATTTTTCAGGGGCGGAAGACTTTCTTCCATGAAATCTATTTTTTGTTCTAGGTACTTCACTTCTTGCTCAGAGATTCGATCGATTCGGGCATCGGAATGGAATGGAGTAGCTAAGTCAGCACCTAAAATAAAGAGCTGATGTTGGACCTCATTAATGACTTCACCGGTGAACTGTTGATATTCATTGGCTATGGCCACACCTAAAATAGAATTTAATTCGTCTACGGTGCCATAGGTTTCGATGCGAATACTATGTTTTGAGACACGGTCACCACCGAATAGAGCAGTTTGTCCTTGATCACCTTGTTTGGTATAGATTTTCATAAATTACGTTCTGAATGAATTGGTTGAATAGTACTAAAAAATTATGGGTGTTAACAATCTTGAATATATGGTATGTTTGAAACAAATGACCCATTCTAAGCTAAACAACAAAACGATTAGTCGTAAGTATGTCTGTTTATTTTCTTCTTTTGTTCGTCGTATCGTCTTTTTCACTCTCAACAACTGTTGAGCAGGAAACCCAAGATTCACGTTTCTCTGTAGAACCTGAGAATCCCATGGCCCTTATTCAGCGGATGGTTGAGCGATACCAGGAGGATTGGTATACTCACCTGACTTTTGATCAAAAGACGACATTTTATACAGCAGACGGACAGGTTGAGCGAGTACAATGGTGGTATGAAGCCATGGAAACACCTGGAGCACTTGCCATACATTTTGATGAGAAAAATTCTGGGAATGGGATACTCTTTAAAGATGGGGTTCAATACGGCTATGCTAATGGCCAAGCCATCCAGGAAATGCCCAGAGTGCATGATTTATTGGTGTTGGGCTTTGACATATACAAGCAAGCTCCTGCCAAAAGTATGGAACAGCTCAGCTCCGTTGGCTATGATATGACCAAAATGTACACTGACGAGTGGCAAGGTAAAGCGGTTTGGGTAGTTGGAGTGGATACTCCCTCGGATAGCTTGTCTCAATTTTGGATAGAAAAAGAGCGTTTATTATTTGTTCGTAGTTTGAAGCCTGGTAGGGCTGGAACCATGCAGGAAGTCCAATTTAACAAGTACGAACCCATAAAAGGGGGGTGGGTAGCTCCCGAGGTTGTATTTACTATGAATGGACAGCGAATGCTCTACGAGGAATACTTCAATGTTCAGGTGCCAGCAACTCTAGACTCCGCCATTTTTAACTCGGCCACATTTTTAGAGGCCGCTTGGTAGAAAAGGTGTTTGTTTTTTAATTACCTATCTCGTGAAGGAGAGATAGACTTGTTTTAGCAGTTCAATCAGTCTTAGATAGTTGGGCGTACCGCTAATTCACTCCATGCCCATCAAACGGCGAGATGCTCCAAGCTTCGAAGCTCAAAGTGCAGGTCGTCATGTATGTCTTCATTTAGATCCCAACTAACCTGAAAAGACCGACGCACCTGCATTCCAAATTCTGAGGATATCAGTGGTAACTGCCATTGATGCATCCACTGCTTTATCAGATTTTCTTGATCATATGAATTATCAATCTGCAACAGGTAAAAGGTTTGCTACGAAATAAGCTCGGCTTGGTTAATGGCCAAATCTGTTGCATCTGAATAAGCTAAAAACAGTCCGGATTTTCCTAATTTTGTCCCTCCATACTCTCGTATAACCACCGCTAAGGTATTCACGATTTAGTGATGATGTAGCCGATGTAAAATAGGAAGCTCGGCGGTACCTCTGGGCTCGCCATCGTCACTTTGGTGTTCTTGCTAATGAAGTTCAGTTTCGGTGTGTTCCAGCAGCCTCCAGGCCTAACAATGATGGGCTGCTGAGTAATATATTTTTCTTAATTGGTTCAAGTGGCTAGGGACTTCATCGGAATCTGAAATGGGAATTAAGTGGCAGTTAAAAACCGAAGATTTGATTTTAAGTGAGGGGTAATTGTTTTGTTCTGGCAAGAACATGAAAAAAAGCTTTTTTTCTGTGGAAATATGGACGGAATCTAAAGAACTTTAGCCATACAATTTATTATATTTCACCAATTCACTAGCTAAGAGCAGACGTAATTAAGCAATGCTCGGAACAGTGGTGTAAACTGCAGTATAAAATCTATCATCATGCCAACGATTATAAAGGCGTTACAATCGCAGGTGGGCAGAAAATTAATGACGGGGATTACCGGAATCGCACTAATGCTTTTTTTGGTTGTTCATCTGGCTGGTAACTATGCCATTTTTGCCTCTGCTGAAGCATTCAACATTTATACCCAAAAATTAGAAAGCCTTGGAATACTACTCTACATTGCCGAGGCAGGTTTGTTATTTTTTGTGTTGTATCACTCGTATCTAGGAATATCTATCTGGTTGGGTAAGCGTAAAGCTCGCTCATCTGGCTACGAAGTATATAAGAGCAGAGGGGGAGCAAGCCGGCAAAATCTAGCTTCCAGAAGCATGATATTATCGGGTATTACCATATTGGTGTTCTTAGTAGTTCACATTTGGTCCTTCAAGTTTGGGGAGACCGAAATGATTATGTCTGCCGATGGTGAGCCGATGAGGGATTTACGGCAGTTGGTTATTGATTCATTCACAACCTGGTATATCGCCCTAGGATACATTGTTATACTAAGTCTAATTATGCTTCACCTGTTTCATGGAGCTTGGAGTGCATTTACCTCATTAGGTGTGAAAAACAAAAACAACACCCATGCATTCAAATTGGGAGCCTATGTTTTCGCCATTGTGCTTATGTTGGGTTTTATTTTTATCCCTGTCTACATATTTGTGACAGGTGGAATGGGTTCATTAATTGCATATTAAGTAAGGAGAGTTAATCATGATTTCATTAAATGCAAAAATTCCAGAGGGCCCAATAGAGCAAAAATGGAGCCGTCATAAAAAAGAAATGAAGTTGGTTGCTCCCAACAATCGTCGTAAGTATGAGGTCATTATTGTTGGAACAGGATTAGCGGGTGGTGCAGCTGCAGCTAGTATGGCAGAGATGGGTTATAAAGTCAAAAGTTTCTGTATTCAAGATTCAGCGCGTCGAGCTCATTCTATTGCTGCTCAAGGTGGGATTAATGCCGCAAAAAATTACCCTAACGACGGCGATAGTGTTTGGAGACTATTTTATGATACCATCAAAGGGGGCGATTACCGCTCACGTGAGGCAAATGTTTATCGTTTAGCCGAAGTATCCAACAGTATTATTGATCAGGCCGTAGCGCAGGGGGTTCCTTTTGCCCGTGAGTATTCTGGTTTGTTAGCCAATCGTTCTTTTGGCGGTGCTCAGGTGAGTAGAACATTCTATGCACGGGGTCAAACAGGACAGCAATTGCTTTTAGGTGCGTATCAGGCAATGATGCGTCAGGTAGAATTAGGCGGGATTGAGTACTATACCCGTCACGAAATGCTTGAGGTCGTAATTATTGATGGTAAAGCACGTGGAATTATTACCCGAGATTTAGTAACCGGTGAAATTTGTCGGCACGAAGCTGATGCGGTAATTCTAGCCACAGGTGGATATGGAAATGTATTTTATTTGTCTACCAATGCTAAAAATTCAAACGTGACAGCTTCTTGGCGAGCTCACAAAAAAGGTGCAATGTTTGCCAATCCTAGCTTTGTACAGGTACACCCGACGTGTATTCCTGTCTCAGGTGATTATCAATCCAAACTAACCCTCATGAGCGAGAGTTTGCGCAATGATGGGCGCGTTTGGGTGCCTCGTAAAAAAGGAGAAGATCGTCATCCTAACGATATACCGGAGGATGAGCGGTTTTATTATCTAGAAGAAAAATATCCAAGTTTTGGGAATTTAGTACCACGGGATGTGGCCTCTCGAAATGCAAAGGTGGTCTGTGACCAAGGTCTCGGGGTAGGTGAAACTGGATTGGCCGTTTATTTAGATTTCCGAGATGCTATTGCCCGTGACGGTAAGGATGTAATTGCTGCTAAGTATGGAAACCTATTCGATATGTATGCAAACATTGCTGGTGAAGATCCATACTCACAGCCCATGCGCATTTTCCCAGCCGTCCATTACACGATGGGTGGTCTTTGGGTGGATTATAATTTAATGACCAATATTTCAGGTCTATTTGCCGCAGGCGAAGCAAATTTCTCTGACCATGGAGCAAATCGACTGGGAGCGTCGGCCCTCATGCAAGGCCTATGCGATGGGTATTTTGTACTTCCAAGCACTATTGGTAATTACCTGGCAGATGTAGAACCAGGCACGAGTTATGGCACTGATCACTTAGCTTTTGAATCAGCTGCTAAGCAAGCACAGGATAGTATTGATCGTCTCTTAAACATAAATGGTAAGCGAACCATAATCGATTTTCATCGAACACTGGGTCGAATTGTATGGGATAAGATTGGAATTTCCAGAACCAAGAAAGGCTTGGAAGAAGCTATAGCCGATATTCGTAGTTTACGCGATGAGTTTTGGACCAATGTATATGTTCCAGGTGAGAAAAATAATTACAATAAATACCTGGAATTTGCCGGACGTGTGGCTGATTTCTTCGAATTAGCTGAGCTTATGGCCATGGATGCATTGGATCGAGATGAATCGTGCGGATGTCATCTAAGAGAGGAATTTCAAACCGAAGAAGGGGAGGCCATTCGTAACGACGAAGAGTTCAATTATGTATCCGCCTGGGAGTTTAAAGATCGCAATGGAGTACTGGAAGAAGAGCTTCACAAAGAATTATTAAATTTTGAATTTGTTGAACTAAAGCAACGTAGCTACAAATAAGAGGATATTTTCATGAGCACTAACATGACCATTCATCTACGATATTGGAGACAAAGTGGCCCCACTGCAAAGGGATATTTTGAAGACAGAACCTTATCGAACGTAAACGAACATATGTCCTTCTTAGAAATGTTGGACGTGCTCAACGAAGAATTACAGCTAGAAGGTAAAGATCCGGTTGAGTTTGATTACGATTGCCGCGAGGGTATTTGTGGTTCGTGTAATCTGGTGATTAACGGGCAGGCACACGGACCTAAAAAAGGGACGGCTTGTTGTCAGTTACACATGAGAAACTACTTCGATGGAGATCATATCACGATTGAACCGCCTCGTGCTTCTGCCTTCCCGGTTATTAAAGATTTGGTGGTAGATCGTTCGGCTTTTGATCGTATTATCGAAGCAGGTGGCTATGTATCGGTTAAAACGGGTTCTGCTCAAGAAGCTAATGCTAGACCTATCCCGAAAAATGATGCTGACTTAGCCTTTGATTACGCCGCATGTATTGGTTGTGGAGCCTGTGTGGCAGCATGTCCAAATGCTTCTGCATCGCTGTTTACTAGTGCTAAGATTTCTCATCTATCTCATCTGCCGCAGGGCGATGTAGAGCGAAACAACCGAGTAGTGGCTATGGTAGAACAGATGGAAGAAGAAGGCTTTGGAGATTGCTCCAACTTCGGTGAATGCGAAGCGGTTTGCCCGAAAGAAATATCCATAGCAGCCATAGCAGATATGCGGCGCGATTATGTCCGTGCGGTTTTATAAGGCTAAGCCCTAAGCACCAAACATGTAAAATAGAGTTTTCTATTTCTCCCTCAACAAACGCATTAGGCAATAAAGCGGAATAATTGTGGGTGATCGTTTACGTATTCGTAGCTGAGTTGCTTCGCATTCATCCGATCAATTAGTGGCTGAATGTCCTCTTTGTTTTTGAGCTCTAATCCAATGAGGGCAGGGCCTAAATCTTTGTTGGTTTTTTTCGAGTATTCGAAATAGGTAATGTCGTCATCTGGACCTAATACATCACCCAGAAATTCGCGAAGCGCACCGGCTCTTTGAGGGAAATCCACAATAAAGTAATGCTTAAGCCCTTCGTACATTAACGAACGCTCTTTAATTTCAGCAGTCCGCATAATGTCATTGTTACTACCACTTAATACGCATACAACATTCTCCCCTTTGATTTGTTCCCTACAGTTATCAAGTGCAGTAATGGAGAGCGCTCCTGCGGGTTCAACCACTATGGCCTGTTCATTGTACAAATTTAGTATAGTTCCGCACACTTTTCCCTCGGGTACTATAATGATTTGATCCAAAATTTTGGAACAAATTTCGAAGGTGAAATGTCCGACTTTTTTTACCGCAGCCCCATCAACAAATTTATCGATTTCGTCAAGGGTGACAACTCTACCCGCTTCAATAGACTTTAACATTGCTGGCGCGCCTTCAGGTTCGACACCAATGATTTGGGTATGTGGGGAGTATGCTTTAATATAACTTCCAATTCCAGCAGAAAGACCACCACCGCCAACAGGAGCTATGATATAATCGATTGGAAAATCGGCATCTTCCCAGAGTTCTTTTCCAACTGTACCCTGACCAGCAATGATTTTTGGATGATCAAAAGGGGGAATAAAGACTGCATTTGTTTCTTCGCAAAACTGTGTTGCACGAGCAAAAGCATCATCAAAGGCATCGCCATCTAAGACCACATCAACAAACTCCCGGCCAAACATTTTTACCTGCTTTACTTTTTGTTCAGGAGTAGTGACCGGCATAAAAATGGTCCCTTTAATGCCCTTCTTACAGCAGGCAAAAGCAACTCCTTGGGCGTGATTACCAGCACTTGCACAAACCACACCACGTTGCGTTTCTGCTTCCTGAAGAGATTGGATCATGTTGTATGCCCCTCTAATTTTGTAGGAGCGTACAATTTGAAGGTCCTCTCGTTTAAGCCAAATGTTGGCTTGATACTGCTCGGATAATAATTCGTTATAAATCAATGGAGTTCGGTGAGCGATGCCTTCGAGCTTATGTGCAGCATTCTCAATATCCTGAATCGTTACACTCGATGAGGGTGTTTCGGGTTTAAGTATATCGATGTCGGATTGGTGTAGTGAACTCAATGATTGGAACTAATTAGTTATTCTCTGGGCGTAAAGTACGAACTGTTTTGCCGGCTTGCCACATTTCTGAATCGCGAAGCTCTGTAAGTTCGATTTCTAATTTTTCACGGTAATCGTCCTTGCTGTTAGAATCAATGGACTTTTGGGCTTCATTTCCAGCCGCAACCTCTTTATATAAATCTTCAAAAACAGGCTTTGTAGCATCTTTGAATTTTTTCCACCAATCTAAGGCCCCACGCTGGGCGGTAGTTGAACAATTGGCGTACATCCAATCCATTCCATTTTCAGCTACCAAAGGCATGAGTGATTGAGTGAGCTCTTCTACGGTTTCGTTAAATGCTTCTGAAGGGCTATGACCATTGGCACGAAGCACTTCGTACTGTGCCGCAAAAATACCTTGTATGGCTCCCATAAGTGTTCCTCTTTCCCCTGTTAAATCAGAATAGACTTCTTTTTTAAAAGTGGTTGGGAATAAATATCCTGAACCTACTCCTATACCTAATGCCACAACGCGTTCTTTTGCACGACCGGTACTGTCTTGGAAAATGGCAAAGCTCGAATTAAGACCGCGACCCTCTAAAAACATACGTCGTAGAGAGGTACCTGACCCCTTAGGTGCAACCAGAATGACATCCACATTATCCGGTGGGACAATTCCTGTCCGTTCATTAAAGGTAACTCCAAATCCATGTGAGAAATAGAGTGCTTTTCCAGGGCTTAGATTTTTTTTAACCGTTGGCCATACTGAAATCTGACCGGCATCGGAGAGTAAATATTGTAGAATGGTTCCTCTTTGGCACGCTTCTTCTAGTTCAAAGAGTGTTTCGCCAGGAACCCAACCATCTGCTGCTGCTTTATCCCATGTTTTAGATCCTTTACGCTGACCAATAATAACGTTAAATCCGTTGTCTTTTAAATTAAGTGCCTGACCTGGTCCTTGGACTCCATAGCCTAAGATGGCAATTGTTTCATCTTTGAGGGATTCAATTGCTTTGGCGAGTGGGAACTCTTCTCGTGTTACTACTTCTTCTTCTACTCCGCCGAAATTTAATAATGCCATGATTATTTAGGTATTTAGTTAGTGAGTGAATAGGAATATACTATTTTATTGCTTGCTGTACATCCCTTGTGTTACAGACTGGGGCTATTAGTCTGCAGTAAGGCTTCTATTTCCTTACCAGGACCGAACTGTTGCCGCGCAACAGCAATTCTCCCGGAACGAACAAATTCTTTAATGCCGTAAGGCTCGAGTTCATCGAATAATGCTTTAGTTTCTCGTTTATATCCTGCTTTTTCTATGACGACAAATTCACGCTCGATGGTTAGGAATCGTGCGTTATGTTCGCGTACGATGCGTTCAATTTCAATTCCATTGGTTAGGGTTTCGGTAGCTATTTTGTATAAAGCTAGCTCTTGTTGAACCACTTCTTTTTTCTTGTAATAGTCCGCTTTTAGCACTTCAACTTGCTTTTCAATTTGTTTTACTACTTTAATGACTTGTTCTTCGGTTTCAGTAACCGCGATAGTAAATCGGTGAATCCCCTCTATTTCGCTTTCCGAAGTGGTGAGGCTTTCCAGGTTAATTTTTCTTTTAGTAAAAATAGTTGTGATGCGATGTAGCAAACCAACCTGATTCTCGGTGTAAACGGTAATCGTAAATTCTTGTTTTTCCATATCCAATATCTCCATCTGATTAGTCTAATCTTATTTCTGCCACTCCGCTTCCCGAGGGAATCATGGGGAAAACATTATTTTCTTTGCCTACCATCACTTCCAAGAAATAAGCCCCGTCGGTTTCGATAAATTCTGTTAAGGCTTGATCAAGTTGATCACGATGAGTCACTTGGTTGGTGGGCATTCGAAACCCTTTAGCCAAAAGTTGGAAATCTGGGTTAATCATTTCGGTCGAAGAATAGCGTTTGTCAAAAAAGAGCTGCTGCCATTGTCGTACCATGCCCAAGAATTCGTTGTTGAGCAGGAGCACTTTCACCTTCGCTTGTGTCTGATATACGGTAGCAAGTTCTTGAATGGTCATTTGTAATCCACCATCTCCCACCACGCAGACCACGGTGCGGTTGGGTGCACCGAGAGCGGCACCAAGAGCAGCAGGAAGGCCAAAACCCATCGTTCCCAGACCTCCAGAGGTAATGTTGCTTTTGGATTGTACAAATTCAGCATATCGACAAGCCACCATTTGATGTTGCCCAACATCGGTCACAATGATGGCATCTCCTCCTGTTTTTTCATTAAGAATATGAATGACCTCGCCCATGGTTAATATATCTTTGGTGGGATGAAGCTCCTCTTGGATAACTTTTTCATGTTCTAGTCGGTCGCATTCAGCAAATTGTGCCACCCATTCACTTCTATCTTTTTTCTGCAACCTTTGAGTGAGAAGAGGCAGAGTTTTTTTAGCATTGCCCATGACGGGAATATGTGCGAATACATTCTTGTTGATTTCAGCGGGATCAATTTCCAGATGGATAACCTTGGCTTGCTTTGCATATTTTTCCAAATCCCCTGTTACTCTGTCGTCAAATCGCATCCCTACCGCAATGAGTACATCACATTCATTGGTAAGTAAATTAGGACCATAGTTGCCGTGCATTCCAAGCATACCTACATTGAGTGGATGGCTGGTTTCCATTGCTGATAGGCCAAGTATAGTCCATGCAGCTGGTAAATTACCCTGCTCAACGAAGATTTTGAATTCCTGTTCTGCCTCCGCTAAAATAATTCCTTGTCCAAACAACACGTAGGGTCGTTCAGCTTCATTGATGGCATTTGCGGCAGCTTCTATTTGGTCGATATCAATAGCAGGCTCTTCGCGGTAGCTTCGAATGGAGGAGCACTTTTCATAGTGAAAATCTAGTTGTTGGAACTGAGCATCCTTGGTGATGTCGATAAGAACCGGGCCCGGACGGCCTGAGCGAGCAATATAAAAAGCCTTGGCGATGGCCAAGGGTATTTCTTCTGCTTTTGTGACCTGGTAGTTCCATTTTGTGACGGGCATAGATATCCCGATTACGTCGGTTTCTTGGAATGCGTCACTGCCAAGGAGATGTGATGGTACTTGTCCGGTGATACAAACTAATGGGGTGGAATCGATCTGTGCGTCGGCGATTCCGGTAATTAAATTGGTGGCTCCTGGACCTGAGGTGGCTAGACATACGCCGACCTTACCACTGGCTCGGGCGTAACCTTGTGCGGCGTGAATTGCTCCTTGTTCGTGGCGTGCTAAAACGTGGTGAAGGCGATCTTGGTAGTCATAGAGTGCGTCGTAAACCGGCATAATTGCTCCACCGGGGTAACCGAATGCGATATCGACTCCTTCTTGGATTAGGGATTGGACTACAGCTTCTGCGCCCGTGATGGTGGTCTGGTGGGAGGGAGATTTGTTTTCTGTGGGTTGGAGGTCTATGCTAGCCATAATGTGTAGGTATTCAATTAAAATTCATCTGTAGTGCAGCCCTTGGAGGCGGTAGATACGGTGTGTGCATATTTATACAATGCTCCGCTCCCAGCTTTAAGTGGGGGAGCTTGCCATGTATTTTTTCTTTTTTCCAATTCGGCATCGGATACATGAACTTGTATGATATTTGCCTCAGCGTCGATTTGGATTAGGTCTCCATCTTGGACCAGCCCAATGACTCCGCCCACTTGTGCCTCTGGGGTAATGTGTCCAACTACAAAGCCATGTGAGCCACCTGAAAAGCGCCCATCGGTGATGAGGGCGACCTCTTTTCCTAAGCCAGCGCCCATGATAGCAGAGGTAGGTTTTAACATTTCTGGCATGCCAGGTCCTCCTTTAGGACCCACGTATCGTATCACAATTACATCTCCTTTTTGTACAACTCCTGAGCTGATACCTTCGTTGGCTTCCTCTTCAGAGTTAAATACTCGGGCTGGGCCAGCAAAACGAAGCCCTTCTTTGCCGGTTATTTTAGCCACGGCGCCCTCTGAGGCTAAGTTCCCGTAAAGTATTTGAATATGTCCGGTTGATTTAATGGGTTCATGTATGGGGAACACGACTTTTTGTGTTTCAAAGTTTAAGACAGCAACGTCTGCAAGGTTTTCAGCTAAACTTGCCCCTGTTATGGTCTTCTGGTCACCATGAAGGATCCCATCAACCAGCATTGTTTTCAATACTGCGGGGATACCACCAGCTTTGTGAAGATCTTCCATTACGTAACTGCCACTTGGTTTTAAATCAGCAATAAAGGGAGTAGTGTCACTTATGTGCTGCATATCGGAAAGTTCAAACTCAATGTCAGCGGTGCGAGCAATTGCTAAAAGATGGAGTACCGCATTGGTCGAGCCTCCTAATAAGGTGATGAGTCTAAATGCATTTTCTAGTGACTTCTTAGTAACAATATCTCTGGGTTTTAGGTCTAATTCGAGTAGTTTTAACATACTCTTACCAGCCTCTTCGCATTCTATGACTTTTTCGGCACTGTTGGCAGGATTGGAGGAATTGTACGGAAGAGTCATCCCCATTGCTTCAATGGCACTAGCCATGGTATTGGCCGTGTACATACCGCCACAGGCGCCTGGTCCTGGACATGCATGCTTGACAATATCTTTAAAGGTAGCGTCATCAATGGCCCCTGACACTTTTTGTCCCCATGCCTCAAAGGCAGAAACCACATCCAACTTTTGTCCATTGTAATATCCAGGGGCAATGGTGCCTCCATAGACCATAATGCTGGGACGGTTAACTCGTAGCATGGCCATTAAGGCTCCTGGCATATTCTTATCGCACCCGACTATAGCAACCATCGCATCGTAACTCATGCCGGTCACCACCGACTCTATCGAATCGGCTATTAAGTCCCGTGAAGGTAATGAGTATCGCATTCCTGCTGTTCCCATGGAAATCCCATCTGAAATACCAATGGTATTGAATATGAGGCCATTAAGTCCTGCGTGCGTTACACCACGTTTTACATGAAAAGCTAAGTCATTTAAATGCATGTTGCATGGATTACCCTCAAAACCAGTACTAGCAACGCCAACAAATGCTTTATTTAAGTCCGATTCATCTAAACCGATGGCATGTAACATGGCTTGTGCAGCAGGTTGAGATCCATCCTGAGTTATTTGCTTGGAGTGTTTATTAAGTTCTTTCATGAAATGAGATACGTGATGCCTTATTCGTTAGCGTACAAACTAGAACTATACATTAATGTCCGAGTGATCGTTGTATTAGAGTCCGATTAATCTTTGTGTCAAATCTTTGATAAAGCACCTTATACCAGCAAAAAAAAAGCCTTCCTGATTGTTTGAGGAAGGCTTGTAGTGCATTATGTTGGTAACATGCGAACAACGCTTCCTCATCGTTTTTGAACGATGACCTCTACTATAATAACAATGATGTCGCGTTGTTGTATCAAAAGACCACTGATTGTTTGATACTAAAGAACGAGCTATCTCTGTAAAATTGCAATAACTGTAGGGTATAAACTTTGGCTATAAATGGAATGGCCAAAAGGAGTTAATGCAGCTTGCGTAGTTGAAATTTACGTCTAATAACCTCTTGTATGGTCATATTCTGGATTTTTGAATCGAGCCATGATATGATGTCCAAATACAAAAAAGCTCTTTTTTGATACGGCTTTTTCTGAAGCTCAATGAGTTTGGAGTGGAGTTTCTTGAATTTTCTAGCTAATTGATCCTCATTGGTTTGAGGTAAATTACGTAGAAACAGTAACACCTCTTCTTGTACAGAATTGAGATCATTCATACGTCGTAAAAACCGATAGGTACTTCGGACTTGATACTGAACCAATTGTTCATTGCCTAGTTCAATGTGAGCGATAAGGGTTAAAATGCGGGCAAAGCAATGCAGATCTTCTCGAAGATGGGGATCTGGATACTGAATAATGTGTGCGCAATGCTCAATGGTCTTTTGCAAATTACCTGCACCGAAATACAAACAGGCTATTTTATAGTGAAACACCAATATGCGATGGGAATCGATTCGATAGCTCCATTTTTGCATTTGTGCTGAAAGTTCTGGGATAATAGTTATCCCTTTTTCAAATTCACCATTCATGAAAAAATGGTTGATTTGTGAGGTGTAATAGTATTGCCAACCTAAAGTTTCAAGGTTTGTGTTGCTACGAGAAGGTGGATCTACCAGAAACTCTTTGAGTTTTTTCATTTCCTCTTCATGACGATCGTAATGCCCCACAATGAATAAGGCCTCAAGAAGGACATGCACCCCCTTTAGATACCAAATTGGATCGGCTTGAAGCATATTGGGGTGGAGGCGAAAGTGATCGACCCACTTCTGAGCATGGCGATACTGTAAAAGAAAATCCTGAACAATTAGGCTATACCAAGCATGGGATACGTGAAGATAATGCTGCTCGTAAAACCCTATTTTTTCATGTCTAAGGGAGGACAGAGCTTGTTCAAAAAAAGCGTGTATTCGCTGATAATCTGCCTCATTACGGACATGACCTGTTTTTATGTACAAGCTATATAAACGCAGGGCTAGATTAGAAAGTTGATGATACTGTTGCTCGGACTGTAGTACTTCTTTGGTTTGTTCGATCAAATCATCAGCGCGATGGTCAAAACTTCGAGTGATGTACTGCGACTCGATGAGTTTTTCAAAACCAAGAATCTCAGAGCCCAGGGGGACCCTATGATGCTCATGAGCCACTAATTTGGCTTTATCGAGAATTTTTAGGCTTTGCTTGTAAAGCCCTTTGTCATATAAGATACGTGCGTAATCGATTTGTTCCCGTAGTTGTATATCGATATTATGATTGGTGTAGTTCAATCGCAACGAGGTGAGTAACTGGCGGTATAAATGAGCTTTAAGATTGGAGAGTTGAGTTTTTTTTATTTCATCTAATTTATGAATAAGAAGCTCTTCGCTGTATTCTTTTGATTTATCTATGGCGTCGAAGAGTTGTATAAATTTCGCTTCCTCGGAGCTATTGCGCATGGCATAGATCTTGAAACTGCGTTTTTCTGCTTTACTTAGCGAGCGTATAAGTTGAAATAAATAATCGTTTGGCTGGTTGGCCATTGTAGTAAAAAAACAGTTTCTGTTGGTCTATAGTCAGGCTTAATAATTACTTATGCTGAATTCAAAGGCCCTATCATAGTCTTGGATGTTGTAATATAGTATGAATTCGGTTTCTATACTTCTTTATAGTCGCTTTATTACCCGTTATATTCGCTCTAATAACAACTAAGCAAACACCGTATAATGGCTCACAAGCATATACAAATTTTTGACACAACACTACGCGATGGCGAGCAAGTACCAGGTTGTCAGTTAAACACCGATGAAAAAATAGAAATAGCTTTAGCTCTTGAGAAGCTAGGAGTTGATATAATGGAGGTTGGATTCCCAATTTCTTCTCCGGGTGATTTTGATTCAGTGTCAAAAATAGCAGGTATTATCACCGAATCTACGGTTTGTGCGTTGTCTAGAGCAGTCGAAAAAGATATTGATGCCGCCGCTGAGGCGGTAAAGAACGCTAGAATGCCTCGAATACATACTGGAATAGGCACGTCAGATAGTCACGTATTCAGTAAGCTTCGAACTACCAGAGAAAATGTTTTAGAAAGGGGAGTGGCTGCCGTAAAATATGCCAAACGATTTGTTGAAGATGTGGAATTTTATGCAGAAGACGCAGGTAGAACGGATAATGATTATCTAGCTAAGGTGTTAGAGGTCGTTATAGCGGCGGGTGCAACCGTAGTGAACATACCGGATACCACTGGGTATTGTTTGCCATGGCAATACGGGGCCAAAATAAAATATGTTAAAGAACATGTTAAAGGGATTGATAAGGTGCATATTTCCACTCATTGTCATAACGATTTGGGCCTTGCTACCGCGAATTCCATAGCAGGGGTTGAACATGGAGCAACTCAAGTAGAGTGTACCATTAATGGAATTGGCGAAAGAGCAGGAAATGCCTCCTTGGAGGAAGTCGTGATGATTTTACGACAGCATCAAGATTTGAATTTTGATACACGTATTCAAAGCCGACAGCTTAAATCATTGAGCGAGTTAGTATCGAACCGAATGAGAATGCCCGTGCAACCAAACAAAGCCATTGTAGGGAGTAATGCGTTTTCACATTCTTCTGGTATTCACCAAGATGGGGTTATTAAGAGCAGAGAGACCTATGAAATAATCGATCCCTTAGATGTGGGAGTGCATGAATCCAGTATTGTATTAACGGCACGAAGTGGACGGGCAGCTTTGAAATTTAGAGCAGCAAAATTGGGATTTGACGTCGAACAAGAACAAATGGAACCCTACTATGAAGCTTTTTTAAAATTAGCGGATGAAAAAAAAGTAGTTCAGGATCAGGATCTGTTGACATTATTTTCATCTTAGGTGCAAAAAACCCTATTTTCCACTTGAATACTGTACGGAAAACCCAGACAACTGGATATGGGAAAAACACTGTTTGAAAAAGTGTGGGATAACCACATCGTAGACACGGTCGACGGCGGCCAAGAAATTCTATTTATTGATCGGCACTTCATACACGAAGTAACCTCGCCTCAGGCATTTGATGGCATTCGAAAAAGAGGAATTGGACTATACGATAAAAACCGAATCGTAGCTACGGCCGATCACAATGTGCCTACCAAAGATCAGCATTTACCCATCAAAGACGAGCTATCTCGTCTACAGGTGGACATGCTCACACATAATTGCGAAGAATATGACATAGATTTGTACGGCCTTGGGCATAAAAATCAGGGAATAGTACATGTAATAGGTCCTGAATTGGGGGTTACTAAACCAGGCATAACCATAGTGTGTGGGGATAGTCATACATCGACCCATGGAGCATTCGGTGCGGTGGCTTTTGGTATTGGTACCTCACAGGTAGAGCAGGTGATGGCCTCGCAATGCCTGTTGATTCAACGCCCGAAAACTATGCGAATTATTATCGATGGGGAATTGGGTAATGGAATTTATTCAAAGGATATCATTCTATACATTATTTCAAAGTTAAGTACCTCAGGAGGAACAGGGCATTTTGTGGAATATGCCGGCACTGCCATTCGATCTCTTTCGATGGAAGCTCGGATGACTATCTGCAACATGAGTATAGAAATGGGAGCACGTGGGGGAATGATTGCCCCCGATGAGACTACCTTTGAGTACATAAAAGGCAGAGAATACGCACCTTCTGGACAACAATGGGAGGAAGCTCTGGCCTATTGGTCTACTTTGTATACTGATGAAGACGCTGTTTTTGACAAAGAGTATGTGTTCAATGCCGAGGACATCGAGCCGATGATTACTTATGGAACCAACCCTGGTATGGGAATGGGAATTACACAACATCTTCCAACTACTACAGAAGTTGAGCGCCCGGATAATTTACTTCAGTCATTACAATATATGGGATTTACTCCTGGTGCTTCTTTGCTGAACACTCCCATTGATCATGTATTTATAGGTAGCTGCACTAATTCTAGAATAGAAGATCTCCGTATTGTGGCAGATTATGTGAGAGGCAAGAAAAAAGCCGATAATGTACAAGCATTTATTGTACCTGGCTCTAAGCAGGTAGAGGCACAGGCCAAAGCTGAAGGCTTGCATGATATTTTGCTTGAGGCAGGCTTTGAGCTCCGAGGTCCAGGATGTTCGGCTTGTCTGGGGATGAACGAGGATAAAATCCCTAAGATGGAATATTGTGTATCTACTTCAAACCGAAACTACGAAGGCCGTCAGGGACCAGGAGCTCGTACCTTATTGGTAAGCCCATTAACTGCGGCCGTTATTGCGGTGGAAGGTAAAGTAGTTGATCCCAGAAAGTATCTAAATGAGGAGGCACTCGCTTAATGGAAAAATTTAGCACATTACTAAGTCCAGCTATTCCTTTGGTTCAGGAAAATGTGGACACCGATCAAATTATACCTGCTCGTTTCCTCAAAGCCACATCCAGAGAAGGTTTTGGGGAGCATCTATTTAAGGACTGGCGTTTTGATGAACAAGGTCATCCTAAATCCGATTTTATTCTAAACAATCCTGAATATTCGGGCTCGATATTGGTGGCTGGAGAAAATTTTGGCTGTGGATCCTCACGAGAACATGCCGCTTGGGCCTTAGTCGATTGCGGTTTCAAAGCCGTCGTATCCAGTTATTTTGCCGATATATTTAAGGGAAATGCATTAAATAATGGCTTGTTACCCGTTCAAGTGTCTCCCAGTAGCCTAAAAGAATTATTAGCGGCGGTACAATCCAATCCCATGACATTTATCGAAATTAACTTAGAGGCTCAACTTCTTCGGGTTCCTGAAATTGGGATACAGGAACATTTTGAGATAAACCCTTACAAGAAAACCTGTTTGATCAATGGGTACGATGACATTGATTTTTTATTAAGTCAAAAAGAAAAAATCAGCGCTTTTGAACTAAAGCACATCGAATTTTAACTATGAAGAAACGCATTGCGGTAGTACCCGGAGATGGAATAGGCCCCGAAGTCATTAAACAGGCCAAAAAGGTTCTGGAAGCTGTTTCCAATCGTTATAATCATGAATTTATTTTGGATTACGCCCTCATGGGTGCCATTGCGATTGATGAAACAGGAGACCCACTTCCTCAGGAAACCATTGATATATGTAAAATGTCCGATGGGGTGCTTTTTGGCGCCATAGGTGACCCTAAATACGATAATGATCCAACCGCAAAAGTTCGGCCAGAGCAAGGTCTATTGCGCTTGCGTAAAGCTTTGGGGTTATATGCAAATATTCGACCTGTTCGATTGTTTGCCTCGTTGATGGATCGGTCTCCACTCAAAAAAGAGCGTATTTTAGGTACCGATTTGGTGGTCTATCGAGAGTTGACCAGTGGGATCTATTTCGGTGATAAAGGACGTGTAGAGGGAGGGAGTGCAGCCTTTGATACGTGTTATTATACCGTGGAAGAAATTATCCGTATTGCTAAAATGGCCTTTGAGGCAGCAACGAGACGTCGGGGTTTATTAACATTGGTAGACAAAGCCAACGTATTGGAGAGCTCACGACTATGGAGAGAGGTGGTTCAAAAAATGGCCCTTGAATATCCAGATGTTTCGGTAGACTATCTGTTTGTTGATAATGCGGCGATGCAAGTGGTGCAACAACCATCTAGATTCGATGTTATTTTGACTGAAAATATGTTTGGTGACATAATCTCGGATGAAACTAGCGTGATAACTGGATCTATCGGCCTGTTACCCTCAGCTTCTTTGGGGCTAAGCAGTAACCTTTTTGAACCTATCCATGGCAGTTATCCAGAAGCCGCTGGTAAAGATATAGCCAATCCCTTAGCTACTATTTTATCCCTAGCCATGTTACTAGAGCATGTAGGCCTGATAGAAGAAGCTAGAAGGGTAGAAGCGGCTGTGGAGTTGGTTATTGACAATGGATTGGTCACGCCCGATTTAAATGATGAACACTTTATTTCATGTTCAAAAGTAGGGGATGTAGTAGCCATGATGGTTGAATCTGATTTGGATGAAGACACATCTTTTGATAATATCTTTGAAGGCAATTTACCATTAATTTAGTTTGTTAAACCAACCCTTTTTAGTTGTCAGATCATTAGTTTTTAGATCTTTAGATCATTACACGACCATATAAAGTGGCTGGTTAATTCAAGAATCTGCTCTATATCCAACAACCCAAGGAGATCGATGAGTCTAAGTGAGCAAAGGTATGAACAATGCCTGCTTTCCCTCCAAAAATATTGGGGTTATGAGGCGTTTAGAACTGGTCAAGATCAGGCGATTAGATCGGTGTGCGAAGGGCAAAAAACCCTAGCCATTTTCCCCACCGGTGCCGGAAAATCACTCTGTTATCAAGTACCTGCGGTAAGCTTTGAGGGACTTTGTTTAGTGATAAGCCCATTGGTTGCCTTGATGGAAGATCAGGTTAAACAGTTACAAGATCGAGGAATTTCAGCGGCATATATTACTTCAAAGCTAAGTTTCAAAGAGAGTGAGCAGCGCTTGGTTAATGCTCGAAACGGGATGTATGACCTGCTATATTGTGCACCAGAGCGCCTAGCAAGTGAGAGGTTTAAGCAGGAACTGGAACAGTTACCCCTGAGTATGATCGCTATAGATGAGGCACATTGTATTTCGGAGTGGGGGCATGAATTCAGGCCAGCCTATAGACAGTTGGCCGAACATATATCCGTTAAAGCCGATCACATACAATGGCTTGCATTGACAGCTACAGCCACACCCGAAGTGCAAAAAGATATCTGCAGTGTACTTCGGTTTGATGAGCACACGATCATTAGCCTGCCTTTTAATCGTGAAAATTTGACTTGGTGGGTACTCCGGACTGAGCATACCACTGAACGAATGATGAGTACCCTGGAAAAAGTGAAAGGTTTGGGTGACGGGTTAATTTATGCTGGGACTCGAAAAAATACCGAGCGATGGGCAGAACGAATGCAGCGACATGGAATAGCGGCTCAGGCGTATCATGCAGGTTTATCGGCAGATAAGCGAACACATATTCAGCAGCAGTGGATTAGCGGTAAACTTTCTTGGGTTGCTGCTACCAACGCGTTTGGAATGGGTATCGATAAGCCTAATTGCCGGTATGTATTTCATGAGACTACACCCAATAGCTTGGAGGCTTATTATCAGGAGGCTGGACGGGCTGGAAGGGACGGGCAAAAAAGTTATCCTATTCTTTTTTATCGTCCAGCCCATCTACGAAAAGCTAAAGAACGAATTGAGGAGGCATATCCATCAATAGATGAGTTAACCAAGCAGTATCAAATTTTATGTGATGCGTTGGAACTTGCGGTCGGCTCTGAAATGCTAGAATGGGTAGCGGTTTCAGTGGATGCACTTTGCCGCAGAAGCGGTTGGAGTGGTAGGCGGTGGGCAACGATTTTAGAATCCTTTGAGCGATGGGGTTTATTGGAGCTTCGAGAAAGTAGATCTCGCGAGTTATTGCTTCAATTTTTGTACAGTCCGAAGGCGATGCGGGGTATCATTGATGGGATAAAAGATATGGATAAACAGTTATTTATGGACCGTTTTTTACGTCGTTTTGGGTTGAATGCTTATCATCAAGAATTACGTATAGAATGGGATGAAACCAAAGGACTATTTCATGATCTGCCTAGTTTGAGTTTTGATGAATTTGAGAAGTACCTTGAAATTTTAGCTCATCAGGACGGGTGGATACGCTATCGCATTCAAGAGTCGGCGTACCAAATAAGGTTAGTGGAAGCTAGACAGGCTAGAATACCACTAGACGAAGGATTGTTGCGAAGCAGGAAAAAGAATGCGCTAGAGAAGATAGAGTGGATGCAACTCTATGCTGAGTCAATGGTGTGTAGGGAGGTTTTTTTACGACGATATTTTGGAGAAATCAAACCAAAGGACTGTGGGCATTGTGATAATTGTGAGCGGGCTGAACGATTTAGGCAGCAAGGCTTGACCATTGAACAGGTACAAGATCTTTTCGATTTGTTACGTAGTGAGGAGAGTCTTAATTATTCTGAGATTCGGGAGCGGCTATCTTGGAGCAAAGAGCGAATAGATTCAGCACTTTACTGGCTACTAAGTCAACAACTAATTGAAGAAATTCCCAAAGAGTTACTCAGTTACCGAGTTGTTAGCTAGCTAACGGTTTGTGTAATTGACTAACTCATTCGCCTGCTAATTCGTGGGACATTGACCTGCTTGACAACCTACTTCGTTTGTTCGTTGTTTCGCCTGAATTCTTGAACACGCCGTTTTTCAGTTTCTATGAGAACTTTTACTGAATCTAACCGGATTCGTTGTCCTTCAAAATCACTTTGATAGTATCGATGGCTGTCTAAGAATTGCTTTTCACTGACCTTAAATGTGCTAAAAAGGTCTTTTTTCACAGACTCTAAGTCTAATGTATCTGTGCTATTGTTCCATACTTGCAAAAGTTGAATATTGGCGAGTAAAGGAATGTACACTGAGTCTGGAAGTAGGTGAATTGGTTCTGTGATCCTAGGTCCCTCGGTAGTGACTGAGCATGAGGTGCTGAAAAAAGAACTAATCATTGCGAGTATAATTATAGTAATGCTCACGGGATTATTTGTTTTATTAAGTTGTTCAGGAAGCTTCCCTAGACTCATGGCTTTTTGGGTTGAAGTGGACGCATCGTAAGCTCACTTATTAAAAAATTATCCGATCGTTCGAGTACAAAGAGGAGTGTTTCTGCTACCTCGTCCGGATGCATCATCGCGTTGTGGACTTCTATTTCGTCAATTTCATCAAAAAAGTGGGTGGCAATGGATCCTGGGAAAAAGCAACTTACTTTGATCCCATCGTAACGTAATTCTTTGAATAGGGCATCGCTGAATCCTCTCAACGCATACTTAGTAGCGTTATAGACCGAAATTTTAGGATTGCCCATGAGCGCGGCAACTGATGCGATGTTTATGATGTGGCAGGTATTAGGATGGGCTTTCATAAGCGGAGTAATGTGACGAGTTAGGTAGAAAACTCCGGAAACATTTACCTGCATCATTTGTTCAAACTTTTCAAGAGCTAAATCCTCAATATTATCAAAGTAGCCAAGTCCTGCATTGTTTATGAGTATGTCGGGGTAGTGGTTTAAATCGGTGAAGGTCTGTTTTACCCAGTGTTTAACCGCATCATGATCGGAAATATCCATATGCACAGGAATATAGCGTGCTCCCACATTACCCAGTTGCTCTTTGTGTGCTTCCATCCGTTCTAGTGATCGGGATAAGCCATATACAGTGGCGCCTTTTTGCAGTAGTTGTTCGGTAAAGGATTGTCCAATTCCACTGCTACTGCCGGTGACGATAGCGATCGAATCTGCTACGTTCATTGTGTTGGTGTTTAGTATATTGTCGTTGAAATCAAGATAACTCAGCTTTGATTACGACTCAACTATTTAGACAATGGTAACATTCCGAACGCTTGAACATATTCAACAGCTTTTGGCCAAAACTTCCGGGCCAGATGCTTCTTTAAGTGATACTCCCCATGCGGCATTCCAGTCAGAAGAGCTTGAGCCTACCTTATATATTGATGGAGGAAGTAGCTTTTTAAAACTAGGTAGATGGTCGGAAAAAGACTCTGATTTCGTTGTCCAGACGGTGTCATGGGAAGAGGGGGAGGCAGCGTTGAGCGGAATTTTCCAGCAATTTTTGAGCGAAGGTACTGAATATATAGTGGCAAGTTTAGTGTATGCCCCTTTCAAAGAACGCTTGAACGAGCTATTCAGAATATTGGGAGAGCAGTATGATTTTGAGGTGGTTTGGCTTGATCACGCTTCCATAGAAGGTTTAGATCTTAGCATTAATTATAGCCCTGTGAATAGTTTGGGTTTAGACCGGTTAATTGCCGCATATGGAGCGCATGCATTTTGTTCGGGGTCGGTGGTTGTGGTGGATCTAGGTAGTGCAGTTACGGTGGATACTTTGACACAAACTCAGTTTGATGGGGGTGTTATCGCACCTGGCTTAAAGGCGGTACAAGTTGGTATGCAGCAAATAACTCCTCATTTACCTATTCCATCTGCTCAGAAAACCTCCGAATTTCCTCCGAAAAGTACTCAGAATGCCCTTTGGTGGGGACAATATGCTTTTTGGGTAGCAGGAATTGAAGGAATGATTTTGGAAGTCGCTAGGGCAGCAAACACACAAGAAATTATTCTTACGGGTGGAGATGCAATTTGGTTCTTTGATCAGGTAATTAATCAAAGGCGGGAAGATTGGCCCGTACAGGACGCCGTAGTTGGATTCAATTTGGGAACGCAGAAAGACCACTCTTTGGAAGGGATGAAGGTGGTGGTACGCCCACATTTGGTGCTTGAAGGACTTCGGTATCTAAGCCGGAGGAGCTGTTTTTAAAAAGCACCACTTAAATGAGCCTGTTACATCAATTAGCTAAGCGAACTACTGTCAAGTTGCCTGTGAATCATGGATATAAGCATCTCTTGAGCAACCTCATTTTTCCCGCCATGAGGAATAATGACGTCGGCATAGCGCTTACTGGGTTCAACGAATTTTAAGTGCATGGGTCGTACGAATGTTTCGTATTGGAGCAACACGCTGTCGAGGTTTCGTTTACGTTCGCTAATGTCCCGTTGAATACGCCGTAGCAGACGTACATCGTCATCGGTGTCTACAAAAATTTTAACGTCCATAAGCTCTCGTAGTTCCGGTTCACTAAAAATGAGAATTCCATCGATTAAAATGACGGGTGTGGGCTGGACTTCTAGATGGATTTCGCTACGAATGTGTTCAGCGAAATTATACTGAGGAACGTGTACAGGGTAACCCTCAAGAAGTGCTCGTAGATGCCGGATTAGTAGGTCAGTCTCAAGAGAAGCAGGGTGATCGAAGTTTTGCTGAAGACGATCCTCAAAGGGCATATGCTTTAAATCTCGATAGTAGGAATCATGTTCTATCCTAAGAATGTTTTGCTGACCAAAATGATCACAGATCAGATTCACAACAGTGGTTTTACCTGATCCACTTCCTCCGGCTACCCCGATTACCAAGGCATTAGTTTTGGGTTTTTTCATACTCTAGTTTGTAATCACGAATGGCTCTGAAAATGGCTGAGGCAATAATTGACTGGCCATAATCACTGGTTAAAAATCGTTGTTCGGCGGGGTTGCTCAAAAAACCTGTCTCGACGAGTACGGCGGGCATGGAGGCTTGATAAAGTACCACAAAACCAGCCTGTTTTACCCCTCTGGATTTACGATTTGCCCGCGTTCTAAATTGATCTTCGATCATATACGCGATTCGTTCGCTTGTAGCGATGTAGCCAGAATGGGCGAGTTCGTAAATAAGAAGATCTTCTTCGGTTAGATTAAATAGTTCATCACTGTGGTTGGTGAATACCGAATTTTCTCGTTTCATCACTTCAAACGCAGCATCGCTTCGGTGTAATCCAAGAAAAAAAACGGAACTTCCGTACACCGAAGAAGAAGTCCAACCATCGGCATGAATAGATATAAACAGATCCCCTTCAGCGCGATTGGCAATGGAGCCTCGTTCCTCAAGATCTACATAGCCATCGGTTTCACGGGTGTAAATAACCTTCACATCGGGTAGGTATTCCTCGATATAGCTCCCTAGCTTTTTTGAAATGGAGAGAACCACGTCTTTTTCTTGGGCATTACGATAGCCTACATTACCAGGATCATGTCCTCCATGTCCAGGGTCAATGATTACCGTATCAAACCGGAGTTTACCTTTAACTTGCTCATATTCTTGATCCAGGTTCGGAGGGCTGGGCGCTGCCGGAGCAAGTATATCGAGCGCATTATCTGGATTAATACTTAGGTACCAATTTCGAGCAAGAAATTGCTGGGTAAACACCTCTACTTCTCTAGGGGTTGAATAGGTTAATGCCACCAATAAGTCTTGACTCTGCATATCTAGATACGCATTACTAATGACTTTTAGTTGTTGACCTAGGTAGATGTCTACCCCATAGCTATTCTCGAGTTTGTAAAGACGAACCTCTTGAATATCTTCGTTATAGGTAGGGAATTGTATGCCGAGGGTGTCGATATTGGACTGATACAACTCTAGTTGGATCAAATCGGAAGCTGGTTGAATCAACGAAAAGGAATCCAAACGGGTCGATTGATGAAAGCGAATTACATACCCTAATCCATCGCCTCTTGGTGCAAATGATATTCGTTCCATGTGCAGCGTATCTTCGATAGAGGTAGAAAATCCAGCTTCAGTTTGTTCAAAAGCTACTGATTCTTCACCAAATCCACTCTCAATTCGATTAATATAGGGATGGTTAGCTCGAACGTTAAAATTGCTAAACAAAGACACTGCAGCTACTAGAAGGGGTAGAGTAAACCGCCACAAAAAATTCTTGCGCGACAAGAAGGTTGATAGAGTTGGTTCAGAAAAAAAAGGTAAAGGCCGCTTTGGGTCCATGTGTATTTGGGCAAATAGCACTATAAGATGATTAATAAGATACTATTTTTAGGTGTTTTCAGAAAACCAAACTTAGGTATTTCCAGTGAACTTAGGCCATTTAGCAGTAACTCTTTTGAGCTAATTGATCAACTAACGAGCGTACAGTAGATAAATCACTGGACGTTTATTCCATTTTGTGGGATCATAATCGGGATGTTTCTGTATTTTTTTCCACTCATCAACCGGTTTGGAGATGATTTCCTCGCTATATAAACTTAGATCACATGCCACACAAAGTCGGGTATCATCCTTACACTGCGAAAGAATGCGTGTGATCATCGATGTATTTCGATAGGGTGTTTCCATAAAAATTTGAGAAATATCGTGCCGTTTAGACTGCCCTTCGAGTTGCTGAATTTTTTGACTACAGGCCTTATCATCCATGGGTAAATATCCGTGAAATTGAAATTGCTGACCGTTAAACCCTGAGCCCATTAGGGCCAGAAAGATGGAGGAAGGGCCTACTAAGGGTCGTACCGGGATATGATATTTGTGAGCTAACTCCACTAGGCGAGCCCCAGGATCAGCAATCGCTGGAAGTCCTGCTTCGGATAACACCCCGGCATTCTTGCCTTTTCTTAAGGGTTTAATGTATTCAAGAAGGTCAATATCAGATGTTTTTTTGGTCAGCGGATAAAACTCAATCTTAAACTCAGGGACCGTGTCACCCACCCACTGTAAAAAACGTGTAGCATTTTGAATATTTTCGACGATAAGCACATCTAAATGGCGAATAATTTGCAGTACTTCTTCTGGATGCGTGGCATTTCCGTTGGTTTTACCCAAGGTATTGGGCAAGAGATAAAGCGTTCCAGGAGTTGTCATAGGACAGGGGAGGTCTTTGATGCGAAATTACACTCGTTCAATCTGAATATCCGTATCATTTCGAGTTGATGTACGAACGTACTTGGTGGCAAAAATAGCAGCGGTAAAGGTGATAATGAATCCTATGAGTGCAATAATAGCATTTAAGAATGAGGTGTTTCTCTGAAGTTCATAGGTTGGAATCATCACAATGGGTTGCCAACTTTCTTCTAGGTACCGGATAGGGATTACCTGAGTATCGATAACTCGCTGAGCCATTTGAATAGATAGGGAGAGCTTACGTTCCGCTTGGGTGCCATCGGGTAGGGGAAATTCGATAACTACATATCCGTTACTTTGGGCAGCGATTTGTTTAATGTCGAAATCGGTTACATCAGCCGCTATACTAACCCCTTTTTCATAGGTTTGAACGGTTCCAAGGTGTACGGTGACTTGTTGTAGGGTGATAAAGCCCATGTAGAGGGGTAAAATCCAAAAAAAGTAGAGTAAGCGGCGGATCATAAGGCGAATTTTGTAGTTTGAAAAAGGGCGGGATCCCAGATCAACCGCTGTTGAAAATCTTCTTGCATGTGGTTAGCCGACATATGGTGCCAAAACGCCACCGGTAATTCATCGAAAAGAACCACTTGAATACGACGTTCACCAGTATAAATGGATGTGCCAAAATCCACTCCGCTTAACAGGCCCATTCGGCTGTCGTAGTGTGCATAATAAGACTCAAAACTTCTGGCCACCGTAGTAGAACCATTGGGCCAACCCAAGGCATTTAAAATATGAGTTTGAAGTTCTGTGTCGAGCCGATCATCGAGCAAGAGGTAACGCATTATTTGAGCTAATTCGGATGCCGTAGTCTGTGGAAAAAGAGCAAGGGCATCTCGTTCTTGCATAAAATTTTGGTTAATTCGATTCACTTTAAATGCAGCTTGAACAGATGCAAACCACTCAGGATCGGCTATTTTTTGGTAAAAAACTTCTAGTACTTTAGAGTGAAATAGGGCTCGCTGAGTAGAGTCTATGCGAAGAGAATCTTGTTTTGGGCTAAATACCGGTAGATAGGAAGCAGGCTCTGCAATGGCCATGTACAAGGCGGCATTAGGAAGTGGTAATTCGGTAACCTTGAGGTCTAGGGAGTCTCTGAGTTCCTCCAATCCTGTTTCTAGGGAGGTAAGTCCAAGCTTTACCCATAGAAAATCGGCCAACACCAAGTCATTAAACTCCACCATAGCATGCACGGCATCTTCTAAGGTAAACGACGGACTTTCTTCGGTAACCAATCGTTCAATAGCCCCATCGTGTGCATTCTGGCTTATTAGTGGTAGTCGAAATTTAGATATTTCTTCTAGGCCTAATTCTTCGTTGGGATCTAATTGAGAAGACTCAACCGCCTGTGTATAGGCGTACAATAGGATGAGATTGCCTAGGGAACCCATGGTTCGGGGACGGTTTTCCTGGTAATAAAGACTGGAATCGGGCCGGTCAATAGATATAGAAACCAAACTCACATGTTCTGGTTTGTTGCCTATGAAGCGGGTTAAATCGACCAGTGAGTAGGTGTTAGCCACGTACTCACTCCCTTCAGACATCCCTTCCGCATTTTGAAAAAGAGTCCTAAAGGCGGTGAAATTTGGGATAATTGCCATTGCATAAATGACAACAGCCACCGCTACAAAACTAGAAAAAAATAAGAACGCTCGTTTCAAGGATATTCTAGATGATGAATGATTTACGTCGAACTCAACCTACTACCTATACTCTAATTAGATTGAAGATTAAAGTTAATAAATTAATCGCATAATTTCGGCAGTTGCATACGCTCCATAGGTGCCTAGAGCATAGCCAAGGACGGCTAGTAGCACTCCAACGGGTGCCAGTGCTGGATGAAAGGCAGAGGCGACTATAGGCGCGGAAGCAGCCCCGCCTACATTTGCCTGACTCCCAACGGCTACAAAAAACAGGGGTGCTTTTATGAGTTTTGCCACGATAAGCAGTAGTACCACGTGCATTAATATCCAAATTAAACCAATTAGAAAAAATCCTGGCGCTTCAAAAAAGGCCATTAAATCCATTTTTAGACCAATAGTCATAACCAAAATATAGAGGAATAAACTTCCAACTTTGGATGCTCCAGCACCTTCTAGGGTGCGTAATTTGGTGAGAGACACTAATAACCCACCGGTGGTTGCGATGACAACAATCCAGAAAAAGGCAGAGTCTAAACTGAATTCGCGTAGTTTTGGTGCATTCACTGTTATCCAAGGGGCTAGGTTATCACCAATAATGTGCCCAATGGCAGTTATCCCAAACGCAACAGCGAGTATACTAATGAGATCTGACAAACTTGGAATTCGTTTAATTTGGTCCTGATAGTCTTGCACTTGCTTACGCAAATGTGTGATGGCGCTGGTATCGGATCCTAGCCATTGATCTACTTTGGTTGCTATACTTGCTCCATAAAGCAAAAAAGCCAGCCATAAATTGGCCATGATGATATCAACCGTTACCATTGCAGAAAATAAACTTGAGCTGGGTTGATACACTTCTAGCATAGCTGTTTGGTTGGCACCTCCACCAATCCAACTTCCAGCTACCGTGGCCAAGCCTCTCCAAATTTCGTTATCCGGACTACTAGCCTCAAGTATGCTCGGATCCAAGGCACCTACAATAAGCATGGCCAAGGGTCCGCCAATAACGATACCTATGGTGCCCGTTAAAAACATGGCAATAGCCTTCCATCCCAGGCCTAGAACCGCATTAAGATCAATGCTCAGGGTTAACAGCACAAGAGAAGCAGGTAATAAATAACGTGAAGCCACGTAGTAGAGCTGAGAACTACTGGGGTCAATCCATCCAAGGGTTGAGTATATCGAAGGGATAAAGTAACACAACAACAAGGAGGGCACAAAGGTGTAGAATCTTTTCCAAAACGAAAGTGAGCTGTTGGCGGTGGCAAAAATACCTGCCAAAGTGATCATTAATAATCCAAAAGCAATAGCGTCGTTGGTGATTAATGGCATGTTCTTTAAAGGTTAAGATCTGGTTTAGCGTTGAGCATGCTCAGGTGTTTAATGATAGGCATACATATTAATAGAGCAATATATAAATAAAGGATGTCTATTAACATGAAGCTCCGTATTTTATGACTGCTTAAACACTTATTAATATACTATGATCGTTTCAAAATTCGGAGGAACCAGTGTTGGGTCTTACGAAGCAATGTCGCGAAGTGCGAACATTATTGTGGATAATCCCAAGCGTAATTGGGTGGTTATCAGTGCAACCTCAGGAACGACGAACCATTTGCTTCGTTTGTCCAGTCTTCCATTAAACACAGATGAAGGGAACGGTTTACTTGATCAGATTTCACGACGGCATCTGGACATCGCTTCTCAGTGTAGCTTCAAAAAAGAGGCAATCAAAGCGGTTGAAGAATGTATGCGTAATCTTTCAGCACATCTTAGCAAACAACAGACTAGCAAAGATCATAGTGAAACCCAATGGGTCGATACATTGTTGGCCTTCGGAGAAATTTTATCTACTCAGCTCTTTGCCTGGGTACTACGTGAAAAAGAGTTGAATGTACAGCTTAAGTGGGCAGGAGATTTCATATGCACTGATTCACGGTTTGGGTTAGCAGCGGTAAATCTAGAAGTGACCTATGCTAAGTTGCAGCAATTTTTGACCGCAAATGAAGGCTTTGTAAGTTATCAAAAGCCTGGCAATGTGCTCTTAACACAAGGGTTTATTGGGGCCGATGTTCAGGGTCGAACAACCACCCTAGGACGAGGTGGTAGTGATTTTTCAGCTGCGTTGTTTGCTGAGGCGTTAGGGGCTGAATGTTTAGAAATTTGGACCGATGTGGCAGGTGTTTATACCACGGACCCTAGGGTAGTATCCACCGCACATGCCATCGATGAAATCAGTTTCGATGAAGCTGCAGAGCTATCAATTTTTGGGGGTAAAGTGTTGCATCCAGCAATGGTAAAGCCGGTGAGAAGAGCTAATATTCCAGTCAGGGTTGCTTCCAGTATGGAACCTGAATTACCCGGGACAAATATAGTCACAAATCCATTAAATCGCCCTGTAGTACGAACATTGTCGGTTCGTAAAGAGCAAACGCTCATGACCTTACACAGCTTGGAGATGTTGCACCAACCTGGCTTTTTAGCTAAAGTTTTTTCCATACTCTCTGAGCACAGAATTTCGGTCGATTTAGTAACTACTTCTGAGGTGAGTGTTTCACTAACCTTAGATACTGCACATAAAGCTTCTAACAAGGTCGAACTTTCCGAGGCAGTCCTGCGCGCATTAAATGACTTTTGTGATGTTGAAGTAGAATACAATTTAGCTCTTGTGGCGGTCATTGGGAATGCTTTGAATCAAACATTGGGGATAAGTGGACAACTTTTTAGTACCTTAAAAGAATATAACATCCGACTGGTTTCTCATGGTGCATCAGCTAACAATGTATGTTTTTTGGTTGAAGAGTCCGATGCAGAAGCAGTTGTTCAAACCCTACATCAAAGTTTTATAGGATAGAATGGAAACTTTTGCGGTCATTGGAAGCGGGAAAACAGGCAGTTACGTAGTCCAGGCGTTAGGTGATCGCTGTGTGGCTGTATTTGGACAATCCAAGCCCATTCAGCCTGAAAATTTCCCAATGGTTGACGCAATTATAGCTTTTGTGCCAGGTCCAGCCGTTCAATGTCTTATTCCTACTCTCATGGAAATAGGTAAGCCAGTGGTTTGGGGGAGTACAGGCTTCGAATGGCCATCCGATATTGATGAGCAACTCAAAAAACGTAGGCTAAAGTGGGCGCACGGGCAAAATTTCAGTATGGGTATGCAGGTAATCCGACGAGCGCTACAATCTATGTCAACGGATTTGGCGCGGTTAGATCAGACAAGCGTATGTATTAAGGATATCCATCATACCGGAAAGTTAGATGCACCCAGTGGAACCGCTCTAAAGTGGCAACAATGGCTTGGCAACGATTATCCTATTAGCTCCGAGCGGGTGGGTGATATACGTGGAATACATGAGCTACTCATCGAAACCACTGGAGAACAAATGAGTGTGAGGCATCAAGCAAAGGATCGTTCTATCTTTGCTTCCGGAGCTATTTGGGCAGCAGAGCAATTGAACGATTTTGGAGAAAATGGATTACTTACATTTGAATACTTATTTGATAAGGTGAATGAACATGGTGTATAATGTTAATCAACTGCAAGAATTTCCAATTTGGACAGCGCTAATAACACCGTTTCTCGATGATGGGTGCATAGATTTTGAAACTCTAGAGAAGCTGGTAATGACCCAGTCAAAAGCCCGAAACGGGCTGTTACTCTTAGGTAGTACAGGCGAGGGGTTAAATATCCGACTCGAGCAAAAAAAGGCGGTGATTAGTTTTTGCACCCGATTAGATATAAAGGTACCCATTATGGCGGGTTTGGGAGGGTTTTTACTAGAAGAACAGCTTCATTTTATGCGCTATTGCGAAGTTGAAGAGGTTGATGCTTTTCTACTAGTCGCTCCAATCTATGCAAAACCCAAAAAAGAAGGGCAAATGGCCTGGTTTTCCCATCTGATGAAAGCCACTAAAACCCCATGTATGCTGTATAATGTACCATCTAGGACAGGCATTCACATGGACCCAGAGGTACCTGCAAATATATTTGCTACTTTCCCTCATTATCTAGGGCTTAAGGAAGCCAGTGGGAATCTGGATCATGTTCGAGCTTTCAAGGCCGCGGCACCTAAAAGTCCATTGTATTGTGGAGATGATAATTTGATTAAAGAATTTGTGGCCGCAGGAGCGATTGGTCATGTATCTGTTGCCTCTAATGTATGGCCAGAGAAGACATATCACTACTGGAAATTATGCAACCTAGATCCATCGAAACTGTTGAAAGAGTGGGCTTCTATAGTGGAAACCTTATTTCATGCGCCCAGTCCAATACCCGCTAAAGCCATTATGCAGCATAAAGGTCAGATTCCATCAGCTCACGTTCGCCTACCCTTAGACTTCAACGATTTACAACCAGAAACTCTACAGACCCTTATTGAGGCCGATAAGGTACTTCAAGACTGGGAATCCTAAATATATAAGCTAAGAATAATGAATTACGAAGAAATTTTAGATGCGCTAGAAACTGGAAGTATGCGGGCAGCATCACCTAGTAAGGATGGATGGGTGGTAAATATTGAAGTTAAGCAGGCCATACTGCAATCTTTTAAAGAGGGAGTGAATACCTCTTATGAAGGGATTTACGAGGGCTTCGTAGACAAGCACAATTTACCCCCCCAATACTTTAGCCCAGAAGATCGGGTTCGACTCGTTCCCGGCGGTTCTTCGGTGCGTCGAGGAGCCTATATAGCGCCCTCCGTAATCATCATGCCCCCGGCATACATTAACGTAGGAGCGTATGTAGGTGAGGGTTCCATGGTCGATTCCCATGCCTTGGTAGGCTCATGTGCACAGGTAGGAAAAGGCGTTCATTTATCGGCGGCAGTGCAACTTGGGGGAGTTTTAGAACCCATTGGTATGCACCCAGTCATCATAGAGGATGAATGTTTTATTGGCGCTGGAGTATCTATAGTTGAAGGGATTATGGTTCAGAAAAGAGCCATTATTGCCCCAGGTGTGATTCTCTCAAAATCTATTCCCGTTTACGATGCGGTTAAAGAGGAAATACGTCCAAGGGGTGAGGCCATTCCTGAAGGAGCGGTTGTAATACCGGGCTCCCGTCCCATGAAAGGAGATTGGGCTAACTCACAAGGGCTTAGCATGCAGTGTCCCATCATTGTCAAATATCGAGATCAATCCACTGACGCATCCACTGAACTAGAGCAAGCACTCAGGTAAGGCTTTCCGAATCCTTCAAAACTCCCCAGTTTGAAGGATGAGTGCCCGGGTTCATGTCTGACTCCTCGGATTCTTGTGTATAAGTCCGCTATGTATTTTTTTGGGTGGACCAAGCAACTTTAAAGAGGCACTAAGCAGATAAAGGAAGTAAAAAAATATGCTCGAAATCTAAGTCTAGTTCTTCCAACAAGGGAGCCGCGAATTCTTCGATTTCCTCCTCTGAGTAATCCGCTAAACCCTCTACATAGACATACAAGGAGTTGTTGAGATCGTCGATGCGGTAGTTAGCATCGGTTGACTCAAAACTATCTTTAAGCGCTTGTACAAGCAGATCTACATCCTGCTCAAAGGATTGGTACTCGTGTTCTTCTTTGGTTTGCATGGCGTAATGATTATTTTCGATAAAATATTGCACAAAGGCTCCATGAACAAGCACTTTAAACAAATTTATGAACTCTCACACGAACCTGTCCGTCGGGTTATTGGTCTCATGTCAGGCACCTCATTAGATGGCCTAGATATTGCCTATTGTCATTGTTCCGAACAGGGATTAGAAGTGAAAGAACACCTTACGGTACCCTATGATGAAAAAATACGTTCTCTATTGGTATCGGTTCAATCAAAGGAAAAAGTCCCACTAGGTACCTTGTGCATTTTGCATACCAAGCTAGCTCATAGCTATGCGGCCTTTATCAAGATAGCATTAAAAAAATGGAATCTTACCAATAAAGATGTTGATTTCATTGGTTCTCACGGACAAACCGTTTATCATTTTCCTGCCAAAAAACGAACAGCAACCCTGCAAATAGTCGATGGGGATCAACTAGCCGTTGCATCAGGACTACCTGTAATTTCCGACTTCCGGCAAAAACACACTGCAGTGGGAGGGGAGGGAGCTCCTTTGGTTTCTTTGATGGACGAGGCGTTGTTTCGAGATGCTAAAATATCTCGAATGCTGTTGAACCTAGGGGGTATTGGTAATCTGAGTTGGTTGCCTTCAATCAACTCCGGATTGAAGGTGGTGAGCAGCGACACTGGACCCGCAAATACCCTAATAAATGAAGCTATGTCCCTTTATTTTGGTAAAGAATACGACGAAGATGGGGCTGTTGCCAGGCAGGGCATGGTGAACAAAGAGTTTGTTAAAGCCTTATTGCAAGAAGATTTCTTCAAAGAAAATTTCCCTAAAACCACAGGACAAGAGATATTCAATTTAGGCTATATACATCATCAAATGGACAGTTTGGGAGTGCATCTTCAACCCAAAGATTTAGTGGCAACCCTCACCCAGTTTACCATAGATAGTGTGGCATTGGCTATGAAAAAAATAAGTTACGATAGTCCTTTTGAATGGTATGTGAGTGGAGGCGGGATATATAACAAGGTGATTATGGAAGGTTTAAGAGCCTACTTTCCTATACATCCACAGCGATATATTGAGGAACTCGGGCTTCCTCCAGATGCAAAAGAAGCGGCGCTCATCGCTTTTTTAGCTGATGCGATGATTATGGGTAAAACGTTTCGTGTAAACGATCGAGAAGTTTACTTGGGTAAGCTTTCGCTGGCCATTTAAAGAGCTAAAAACATACGCATTATTCCCTGAACGGAATCGGACTGGCTGATTGTGTACATGCTAAGACCAACAAGTAGTGTATATATACCGAGCGACCAAAATAGATATTGTTTCCCACCTCTATAGGCTTCTTTAGTGCCTTGAATCGCTGAAAGAACAAAGCCAATCCACCACGTTAGTATGATCGAATAAAGAATGGTCATTCCATGGACTATTGAAAATTGGTTTACAAAGGCAATAAAAATGAATAGCAGTAAGATCAGGTTCAGGTGAATATTCCAACTATATATAACGAAGATTTGTCGCATCGTTCGAAAGCCGCTTTTGGGAATTCGAAGTATCAGTAATTCAGCGAATTGTGTTACGAGTAGAATAAAACTTAATAGCCCCCAAAATAAAAAGGTGTTCGGGGAAAGTTTTGTTTGGCCCACTAAAAGATGCCCCAGGTAGGCCCAATCTAAAGCATTCCCATTACTCAGGCCCCAAATCACACAACTCAGACTTACAACACCTGCACGTATCACAAATAATAGTAAGCCAATAGGGGAGTATCGTTCAGAGTAACGCAGCATATCGTCGATCAGAAAGCTATAATTTATGAAATATCGGGTGGGCGTTTGCCTATAGACTTGAGATTGTTGATATAACCCTAAAAAGAGCAAAATAAGGATCACCATGAAGGGCTTACTCCAATGTGTACTCACCTGGTCCAATTTTTCAGCTGGCTCTGCCAACATAAAATCTCCTGTATCATTCCAAAATACTAAACTTTCTTCCAAGCTTGGATGTGCTAAGAAAGCCTCATCCAGCCAAGTTGGAGTAAACCAAATTACTTGTGCTGCTGAATTAGATCGGAATGCGTTTTCTAATCGTACTAGATCATCCCACTTAAACGGCGATTCAAAAATATAGGGCTTTGAAATCCATTGGGTTCGCGTGCTATCAGCGGTAAAACTTGGAGAGGTACTACCTTTAAATCCGGGTACAACATAAAACAATTCACCCGGGTTGAATTGTTTAAGAATTTGAGTTATTCGCGACCAACGTTGACTAAATAGACTATCCTGAAGTGGACTGTAGCGATGCATAAGGTGTCCAGTTATGGAGGGCTGTTGTCTTGCCAGCATCATGCCGGAGGCGTAATGATTGAGCAACGAATCTTGCTGCCTCTCAAGCTTGTAGGCATCTAGAAACTGAACACCATAATCGATCACTAGATTTCCGCCCCATTGATTTGCAAGGGTAGAAAGCGTATTACCCTCTGAGAGTAGTTCAAGCGAAAAAATCAGCGTTTCAATACCTAAATCATGCAGAATGGAAAGATTAGAGTCAGGATTGCTAGGAGTACGTTGGGCCTTACCCACTTCATAGGAGGGTACCCAAAGCCCTAGTTCCTGAGCCCTACTGCTTGTGCTTTGAAAGCCGATTAATAAGGTGGTGACCCATAAAAAGACCACTCGAAAAAAAGCATCCCTAATAAAGGAAATTGGCCGTAATTTGGTCAGCTGAAAGAAATTGATGAAATCCAGGTTGACACGCATAATACCGTTTATGCTTCCAAGACGGCCGAATAATACGCTCCAAGACTGGTCTTGGCTATAGGTTTCGCAATGAGTGTGGCAGAAGTTGCTCCGGTTATTTCTACTTCCACATAATCGCCTTTCTTAAATTCGTTACGATCAAAGACAACTACTTTGTTTGTATCGGTTCGACCACTCATTTGCTGCTCGGAACGTTTTGATGTACCCTCAACCAGCACCACATGCCGCTGCCCAATTTCATTTTGGTTACGTCTATGTTGTATGGACATTTGTTGACTTATTATTTCGGATAAACGACGTTTTTTCACTTCTTCTAGGACATCGTCCTCAAACTTTCTATACGCCAGGGTCCGCTCGCGCTCTGAGTACGCAAACATGTAGGCTAGATCGTACTCAACTTCTCGCATGAGTGATAAAGTCTGCTGATGTTCTTCTTCGGTTTCTCCACAAAAGCCAGCAATAATATCGGTAGACAGGGAGAGCCTTGGAATAATTCTCTTCATTTTTTCGATGAGCTGAAGATACTGATCACGAGTATAGGGTCGACGCATGCGTTCTAACATACTGTCGCTTCCTGCCTGGGCTGGAATATGAATATAGTTACACAGGTTGGGGCGTTCTGCTATGAGATAGAGTAGTTCGTCTGGGAAATCTTTGGGATGAGGAGAGGAGAAACGAAATCTCATTTCAGGATCTAATAGACTAGCTTTGTCCATAAGAGTACTGAATGTGTGATTGCCATCTTTGTAGGAATTTACGTTTTGCCCCAACAAAGTCACTTCTTTGTATCCTTGATCAGAAAGTTGTCGAATCTCTTTCAGTATGCTTTCTAGGGGCCGACTTCGTTCTCGGCCACGAGTAAATGGTACCACACAAAATGAACACATGTTATCGCAGCCTCGCATGATAGACACAAAAGCACTTACTCCGTTACCGGCGGTTCGCACAGGGGCAATATCGGCGTAGGTTTCTTCCAGGGAAAGCAATACATTTACTGCTTTACGGCCGTCTTCTACTTCTTCGATAAGTCGGGGAATATCTCTGTAAGCATCGGGGCCTACCACAATATCTACCAGCTGCTCTTCTTCTATAATCTGGTCTTTAATTCGTTCGGCCATGCACCCCAACACTCCGATCGTTAACGATTTATTTTGCGCTTTGAGACCTCTAAATTCTTTTAACCGGTTCCACACTTTTGTTTCTGCATTTTCACGAATGGAACAGGTGTTCACTAAAATAATATCAGCAAATTCAGCATCGCTAACTGGATTCATTCCCTTTTCTAGCAAAATGGCATTCACGATCTCAGAATCTGCAAAATTCATCTGGCATCCGTAGGTTTCTATGTAGAAGGACTTTGTTTTTATATCTAATTGATTTTCTTTCATTTATAAAAACTTATTTGTGATGGTAAATGTGATTTATAATGTAAAACGATTTAACATCTATATACTATTATTTTCTAATGACTTAAATACTAGAATGTGGTTTCATTTAAGGATGATATGACGGTAAAACTTTTCTCTAAAATATATCAAATCATTTACCATCATATTTCAAAGATACAAAAAAAGGTGTGGTTTTTATACCAACTCCTTTTCTACATCACAAATAAGAATAACCACTCCTCTACTCTTTTTGTAAATCTAAATTTATCACATCTATCTTATCACTTATATCCTTCATCTCTATAAGCTTCTTTTTTAATAAAAAAGATATAATGCTAACTGATTTTATTAGAGTTCTATTTTTCCATTTAGAGCTCGTTCAATCATCATTTGATAATTCTAATAGATGATTGATTAAGAATACATCGGTGTATCCCATTAAACCCATTAATCCCATCTTTTGTAGTGTTTCTATTACACTATAGATTTCATATGATTTTATATCCATAGTTAGTTTGTTTAGTTCTAACTTTAAATATGTTCTTTTTCTTTTTTCCATTCTTTACTTCACTATTTTTTTTTGATTTTTAATGGGTGTGGGTTATGTTTTATTAAACTTTAATAATGTAGAGGTTGATGGTAATCCTCAATAAAAACATTTTCTTAATTAGTTTGGTAATTCTGCTTTTAGGTATTTCTCTAAGAAGTGTATTACCCCATCAAGTTTTATTTTATTTACTTCTTGGTGTAGGATTTATTGTAATGAGTTTTAGTTATATGACTTCTTATTCAACACCAAAACAGAAGAGTTAAAGGAGTAAGGTTTTATTATTTAATCATATGGAGAAATTGTGTGAGAGAGTTTTTTATAAGAACTCAAAATATCAGATGGATTAGTTTTACAATTCTGATTTCAGTATTTGTTATTATGAAACAACAAGATGTTGGATATATACTTATTAGGGTGTTTATTGTTTCAATTATTGGTTATTACATTGAAAGTTTGATGACTTCTAAATATGATGACTTACTTTAACCCTTTACCAATAAATTATGAATATCCACCTATTGTCTATTATTTATAAATGGTTAAAAAAAACCACTAATGGAAACCAATTCTTAATCATTATTGGTGTTTCGGTATATGTATTTTTTGAAATTTTTGGTTATAGAATAAGAAAAGAATTATGGGAGAGTGGAAATATACCCTTACTTATTCTCTACTACTCACCATTAGTTTTGATTTCATTATACCTTTTCTATAATTACCAAAAGGGTCTAAACAAAAAGATTAAAGAACAAGAAATGGAAAAAAATAAAAATGGTGAGGGATGAGGTTATGGGGAAACTGAAAAAGAAAAATGTTTGGAATTACATACTAATAGTCATTGTAATTCTTGGAATACCCGTTGGGTATTTATCCTATTTACAAGATAAGAAAATGGATAAAATGGAAGAGGAACTTGATAAAAAAAAGATGGAACAAAAAGACCCTCACTCACAAGAAGAGTTCCCAATTGTTTCACTTCTCCAAACATTAAACGTGGATTCTAAGGCGTATAGGCAAAGCAGTATTGCGGGCGCTGTTAGCTGGTCTTGTTCATTATTAGACTTGGATATTGGGTTGATTCGCCTTAATCTGCGCGACGCACCGACCCAAGAAATTACAGCGGTTGCCAATCCAATCTATCTGGGCCGGAGCTAGGCTCATATTATTAAATTTTTATCTACACCATATCGATCGTGATTAATTGTTATTCAAATCAAATTTCTCTTCAACGCCTTTTGGGTGCCACCTTGTTCGGTTTCGCTGTACTAGTATTTAGCTTATCTATGACCTTGCTGGTCCAAGCTAGCGCGAATAATACAGGACCTAACAGCCTACGAGTGATGACTTACAATATTCGTTTTGACAACCCGGCCGATGGGGTGCATGCATGGCCTAATAGGAAAGAGTTAGTAGCCAGTGTAATTCGTTTCCATAAAGCGGATATCATAGGTGTTCAAGAAGCTTTGGAGCATCAAATTCAGGATTTGATGGAGTTACTACCGGATTATGATTGGGTGGGAGTGGGGCGAAACGAGGATGAAGGCGGCGAATTTAGTGCTATTCTTTACCGAAGCTCCGTTGTTACAGTTAAGGCAGCTCAAACCTTTTGGCTTTCAGAATCACCCAATGTTCCCGGAAGTCAGTCCTGGGATTCGTCTCTTCCTCGTATTGCCACTTGGGCCCATTTTGTTACAAGCTCCGAAGAGCGAGAGCTCTTTGTGTTGAACACCCATTTTGATCACAGAGGGGAGCAAGCTCGTCTTGAAAGTGCGCATTTGATTAAAGAACAGACTTCCAAATTAGCGAATGGGTTACCGGTTATAGTGATGGGGGATTTAAATGCTACCTCGGAACAGCCGTCTCTTGCATTACTTTCAGACACTCCTTTACCTGATGGCCGGTCTTTGCACGATGGGTTTGTTCATAGTATTGTGCCTCATCATGGCCCAACATCTACCTGGACGGGGTTTACTAAAATAGAAGCTGATCGTCGGATTGATTATATCTTTGCAAGTGAAGATCTGCCCATTCATTATCATGCTATTTTAACCGATAAACTCGAAGATAGATACCCGTCCGACCATCTTCCGGTGCTAGTAGAAGTCGGGCTAAAAGACTAGTCAGCAATAATCACAAATAACTAGCTAGTATTTAGATAGCATTTGGACTTTAAAATGCCGACTAATTAGGCCAAGTATCAGGGTTGTTTCTCCATTTAACTAAGTGTTCTAGATCATCACTAGTAACAAAGCCTTTTTCGACGGCTACATCAACCAGGATGGTATAATCAGTGAGATTAAAAACAGGAACGTTCACCTTTGAGAAATTTTCGGTCGATTTATCAAAGCCGTAGTTAAATATGGATATGATAGCTTGAACATCGGCACCTACAAATTGTAGGGCATTGATTACCGAAATAGCAGAACCACCGGTGGAGACCAAATCTTCGATCACTACGGTTTTTTCTCCTTTTGCGACGCCCCCTTCAATCTGGTTACCCATTCCATAACTTTTAGGCTTGGCACGCACATAGGCCATGGGTTTTTTGACCTTATCAGCAACCCAAGCTGCGTGTGGAATGCCAGCGGTAGCAGTACCTGTTACTACCTCGATATCGGGAAATTCTTGGGTAATAAACTCACTAAATTTGGCGGCAATTTTGGAACGAATATGGGGCTGTCTTAGGGTGAGGCGATTGTCGCAATAAATTGGGGAATGCCATCCTGAAGCCCAAGTAAAAAGTTCATTAGGGCGTAAAATAACAGCATTTATTTCTAATAAATCAGCGGCCAGTTCTCTTGCAAATGTGGTGTCTATAATCATGTTCTCTAAATTGGTGCTTTCTAGCTAAGTAGATTGTGTAAACGAGGAAAGAGCTGTGCTAGCGTATAAACAATGAGTTATTTAGTCTACCAAATTTGGAAAACGATGAACCAGCCTATTCCAGCATACAATCCAGCTAAAATATCATCAAATAATATACCAAATCCTCCGCTCAATTTCTGCATACTATTCACACCAAAGGGCTTCCAAATATCAAATAGTCGAAAGAAGCCGAAGGCAACTAGAAGATGGACTAAGCCAAGTTCTCCCCCTTCTATGCCGATTGTCCAAAGCCAAGCCCATAGACTTATTCCCATGCCAGCCCATTCGTCTAATACCATGGCCCCTGGATCTTTTCCCCAGGCTGCTTCGGCTGCTGATGCCGTCCAGAAATTTGCAGCCACACTAAAGACCACGAAACCCACTAAGAAAGGGATTCCGAATAGTATTAACCCGAAAAAGAGGAGTATGCAGGCCGCAATACTTCCTGAAGTACCCGGGGCAATGGGGCTGTAGCCGGAACCTAGTCCGGAGGCTAGGAATCGTTGACAAGAGGGGAGCATAATGGCTAAACCGGTTGAAATAGGTGACGATTTTGGCTTAGATAATGAAGGCCGCTATATACCGTTATACCTGTCACAACGATAAGTAACCAAAACATAAGATCGGTGCTTAGAATTAGGGCAACCCAGTCGCCTATAAAGAGGGGGGCACCCTTGAATACTCCAAGAACAAGGCCTAAATAAAGGAATATCATCTGTACTGTGGTTTTAAGCTTAGCAAAGGAACTGGTTTGCATTTCTAGATTTTTGCGGCGAGCCCACAATCGAAGCAAGGTGATAGAAATATCTCGAACAGCAATGACGATGATCGCCCACCAGGGAAACTGATCGGCCGCTATGAAAGGGAGTACCGCAAAGCCACTAAGGGTGAGTAGTTTGTCTGCAAATGGATCTAAAAATGCACCCAGCGAGGTCTCGATATTGTATTTTCGTGCGTAATAGCCATCAAAAAAATCGGTGATCGCCGCGATGATGTAAACCCCAAGCGCAATTAGCTTTATCAATAGTTCTGGCTCGAAAAAAAGGACCAAAAAAACGGGGGTTAACAGTATGCGTATTATACTTAGTATGTTCGGAAGACGCTCCATGATGATGAAGATACTATTTTTTTAAACCACTTTAGAGATGTTAGCTAAAAGCTGGAGTGGAAATTGAGTAGGGTGAGCGACCTTTCTGCGAATTACTTCGTATTATATACACGTAAGTACTTAGACTATAATTTCCCAACCTATTTGTAGATGATTGCACACCTTATTTCTATTGGAAATGAACTCCTGATGGGAGATACAGTGAATACTAGCGCAAGTTGGTTAGGGCAATTTCTGCATGAAAGAGGAGTTCAGGTTACTCAGGTTTACACTATCACCGATGCTCCTGAACAGATTAAATCTACCATTCAAAAGGCTTTAGATAAGGCCGATTTGGTTATTTCTACGGGGGGACTAGGCCCGACCTTAGATGATGTGACGAAGAAAAGTGTAGCGGAATTGTTTGGGGTGGATATGCGTCATGAACCGAGTGTGGAGGAGCATATAAAGGATATTTTTCGGCGCAGAAACCTACCCTATTCTCCCTCCAATCAAGCGCAGGCATTACTCCCGGAAAATGCAGAGTTGTTGTTTAATTCCTCAGGAACTGCGCCTGGAATGTTATTTAAGGAACAGAACTCATTGCTCATTGTACTGCCAGGGGTCCCGCATGAAATGAAACATCTTATGTCTACACAGGTTGCCCCACGACTGCAGGAATGGGGAGCTTTGAATGTATTAGAAACTCGCTATCTTAAGGTGGCAGGTATAGGAGAGAGTCATCTGGCTGATTTTTGGTTGCATGATATTGAGGCGTCATTAAATGAATTTACTGATTTGGCTTTTTTACCTTCGACTGGTCAGGTGAGTTTGCGACTTACGGCTCGAGGGCTTAGTCGCAAAGAGGCGGAATCTAGGGTTGATGGGCTGCGTTCAAAGATTCAACAGCAGCTTGGTGATTTGATTTACAGCGATGAAAAAGAGGGTACATTGGATCGAGCACTGGGACAGATTTTGTCACAGCTTGGGTATCGTTTGGCTACCGCTGAAAGTTGTACAGGTGGATTAATGGGGCATTTGTTAACGGAAACTCCTGGTTCAAGTGCCTACGTTCAAGGAGGTATTATTGCTTATGATAACGCAGTAAAAATGAACCAACTAGGAGTTGACACCAGCGTACTTGAGCAAAAAGGAGCTGTTTGTGCAGAGGTAGCGCTTCAGATGGCCAAGGGCGTCGCAGAGCGGTTGGGTGTAGAATGTAGTATTTCCTCTACTGGTGTGGCAGGTCCAGGTGGTGGGAGTCCTGAAAAGCCAGTTGGAACCGTTTGGCTTGGTTTTTATACTCCTGCGGAACATTTTGCAGTTCGAGTTGAATTCAGCCATTCTCGGAGCCTCAATAAACGAAGATCAGTTATTACTAGTTTTGAAATTTTGCGACGCTGTTTATTGGGCATGGATGAGCTGCCCTACAATCTGCAAAAGGTGTATCCCGCATATCTAAAACGAATGGATCAGGCTCAGAAGGGGTCAGCGGATACATCAACCAGTGGGGATTTACTGCATTTATGAACAAATGGGCTTCCATAGCGCGGTTGCAACTGCTTCTATTAGGGCTATTTTTGCTGTGTTTAGGGGCCACCCAAAGGGTTTATGCACAGCCTAATTTATCGAGTTTAGGAAGTATCCAGGCGGATACAAGCGGCTTAGCTGCCATGCAGGAGGGTCTGGAAGTGCTTGGAGTTAACCCTTGGCGTTGGGCTGGGCGAAGTAGTTGGGGAGCGCGGGAAGTGAGTACGGACAGCTTGTTGAGGTGGGAGCATTATACCGATGGGTATACTTTTTGGGCGCAACGAAGGTATGTTATAGCGTATGAATTGGGTACAGTGGGTCGACCATCGGGTCATTATGTGCAGGGGTTTGGGCCGGGTGATCAGACGGTTTACTTGGAGGGAATAGACCTTAGCAACCCGATAACCGGACTTCCAGAACTGCAGTACGTGCCTATATATAAGGTGTCGTCTATTCAAGAACAGTCTACTCATCGCTTGCGCAGCGATTGGCGAATACGGGATTACTACCTAATAAACCCTATTAGTACACTCAATTACGATGAATCCAGTTTCACTTACCGTAATTTGGAATTTGGAGTGGGGCATAATTTCTCAGAGCGGAACCATCTGGAGCTATCTTTTTGGGACCGGAGGGCAGGAGGCGATTATCCTGCGAGTGAACTCAAAGGGAGTCAAGTGTTTGCCAAGGGCTACTATCATCTGAGTAATACCTTACGCATAGACGCTTGGGCGGCGAATAATTCCCTCGAAGCCGATGAATCTTTTGGATATTCTAACGTGCCTGAAGCCTTCCCTTTTTCGGAGTATGGACCCAGTCCACGGCGTAGTTCGGTGAGTAGCAGGAGTTCTCGAAGTGATTGGTTTGTGCGCCTGGGACACCGACCAGACTCTGGCTCTGTTGCACAGTCTTCCCTACAACTAGGACGTACTACCCACGAATTCACCATGCCGTTTGGCACGGATACTACCGCTTGGAATATCCGCTCCCTCTGGTTTGCCGGTGCTACCACCTTGGAAGGCACGAATTGGGGGCTTAGCGCTGAGGGTCGTTGGTCGGGCTTTACCAATAGGGCAGGATCAGATATTGGATTTCATTCCATCAAACAATCAAATTGGTGGGAATCTAATGCGAATCTACAGGGGTATTGGCAGGTCATGCCGATGGCGAGCTTGAGAATGGGAGTGGAGCAGGTACTCAGCGGTGACCGGGGTGTAGCGCTAAGTGGATGGGTGGGGCTAGACCTTAATAGAAAGGATACCCGAGCAGATATACGCTTAGGGCAAGGAACGCAACTTCGGAGCATCCAAGAGGAGTATTGGACGTCCAACAGTTGGCGGGATGATGAGCTTGATGTTGGGCTAAATAATTCAAAAAGTATGCTCCAACAAAGCCAATATATTTCGGCTTCGGTGGATCTTTGGTCGGAACGGTTTCTATCGGTTTGGGTGAATGCTCGATACAGTATAGAATCAGGGACTGCGTTGTTAGCACCGTCTGAGGTGGCCGGGGATGGGATGCGGATCTATTACGCGAACGAACATAGCTTTTGGTCTACGAGCATTGGTTTAGACGCCCATTCTTCAAAGTGGGAATATGGTCTGAGTGCAACGGCATTTAATCGTGGAAATGGTCAAATTCAATCGCAATCTGCGGAGCTTTTCGAAACCGATATGCAGTTTCGTATACGTTCTCATGCTTTTTGGAAAGGCTATGTGTTTGAACGGGCTGCCTATACTAAAATGGGTATTCGTGTATATGGCACTCCCTTAGCTAGCCGTAATTTAGCCTTTGATACATCCGCTCAATGGTGGTCTGTACACCAAAATGGACTAGCGGTACAACCTGCATTCCTTCGGGCTGATGTTGAAATATCCTCTAGAGTACGTTCTATGATGGTGTTTCTACGCTGGGAAAATGTAGGCCAAGGATTCTTAGGCCCTGGATATTTTGGAGCTGATAGTTTTCCGATGCCTAGTCGAAGATTGGTAGTAAGTATTAAAGCGATATTTCGAAATTAATTCTATTTTGCACTAAACAATAAAACGGCTATGAGTTATTTATTAAAAGAAGGCTTTGCAGGACTAAGACGAACAAAATGGGCGTCAATGACCTCTATTTTTTCTCTCAGTTTAGCCTTATTGCTCATTGGGATACTGTTTCGACTCTCCTACAATTTATACGATCGGGCCTTGAGTTTACGCGACGCAGTCGAATTAGAAGTTTTTTTGTACGACTTGGATGATCAAGATATTCAATCAATGGAGCAGGCGTTACTATCTTTAGACGAGGTACAAAGTAGTAGTTTTATTTCCAAGGACAGTGCTGCAAGTATAATGAGGGCTGAATTTGGATTGGGAGTGGAGGACTTGGTGGCCTTGGATTTCCTGCCAGCTTCATTTAAACTTAGCTTAGGTAGAGATATTCCTGCTGAAAAAATTGTAGAAGTAGTAACGGAATTAGAGGGGTGGATTGGCATTGAGAATGTAAAATATAACGCGTCACTTCTCCAGCTATTAGAAACTAATCTCCAAACCCTTACTCGAATAGGGACAGGTATAGGCTTACTAGTCCTTTTAGCTGCGATATTACTTGTCTTTAATACCATACGTTTAACGGTCTATGCCCGACGTGATGTGATTAAAGCAATGAAATTGGTAGGAGCAACCAACGGGTTCATCCGTGCTCCTTTTGTGATAGAGGGGATTTTACAAGGTCTAATCGCTGGTGGAATTAGTGCTGTTGTGTTGCATCTGAGCTTTGAACGTTTGTTTCCGAGACTAGCCCCAGAATTTGAGTTATTGGTTTGGCCATTTGGGCAATGGTACTATCTGATTGGGGCTATGGTGGCTTTATCAATACTGATGGGCTGGCTTGGGAGCCGTTGGGCAGCAGGCACCTTTATTCGTAAGACTCAGCTATAGCCAAGAGAAAAACTAGAACCCTATTATTTTTCGCGAGTTGTCTAAAGGCCTTAAAAATGCGTTGAAATGGGGTTTTTAGTGCGATTCCGAACTCTTTTTTTCAGCATTTTTACGATGCTCACAAGCTTCTTTGTCTTCACAATGTCCATAAAAATGGAGTGAATGCGATTCGATGTTCATTCCATGAATTTGGCCAATTAGTTGTTGAATCTCACCAATGCGAGGATCACAGAATTCGAGTACATGCCCACACTCATTACAGACTATGTGATCGTGTTGTTGGTAAGCATAGGCTCGTTCATAGTGATACTGACTTTTCCCGAATTGTTGGCGTTGCACAAGCCCGGACTCTACTAATAGGTCTAAGGTGTTGTATACGGTAGCACGACTCACACGAGTGCCTTTTTGCTGCATGCTGAAAAAGAGTTCATCTGCATCAAAATGGCCATCGGAACGGTAGATTTCTTCCAATACCATGAACCGTTCGGGGGTTTGACGTTGGTTACCTTCTTTTAAGTAAGACCTAAAAATTTCTTTTACTAAAGCGATCGTTTCTTCGTGTGCCGGATGCGCCATAAGGAGTATTCAAATAATTATTGGGGCCAGTATGATCTCATTTACATCAGATCACTAGCTTTTTCCTTTTAAATAATATACCAAATGTTGCAATATGAAGGAAATAAGAACTCCTTCTCGCTATTATTTTTGTTTCAAAGCTAGTTCAAGGTCACTGTGAACATAGTGAAAACGAAAAAAGTAGAGATTTTCATTGCGGGAATGCTATATTCCGATATAGTCACCATCCATTTAGTCTAGTTGTTATGCCTACTATAATACCTTTTGATACGCTGACCGATTTATATGTTAATCTTTCAAAGAAATATGCGGGCCAAAATAAGGCCGTTTTTCACCATAAATTAGATACCTCTATTGGCTTTGAACCGGTGTACTGGGATCAGGTTACCGAAGATGTACAAGCCCTAGCAGGGTACTTAGTAAGTAAGGGAATTAAGAACGGAGACCCAGTTGGTATACTAAGTGAAAACCGTTATGAGTGGGCGGTAGTAGACTTAGCCATTCAACTATTAGGTGGAATTAATGTTTCCCTCTACACGACCTTACCTCCCAATCAATGTGAGTATATTTTGCAGGACTCACAGGCTAAAATCTTTTTTGTATCGACCGGAATTCAGCTTAAAAAGGCTGTTGAAGTCTTTGAAAACTGCCCGGAATTAGAAGAAGTAGTAGCATTCGAAATGCCAAAGAATAAAAAACTCATGGAGCATGATTTTGTTAGCCTATTTGATCATGCTATGAGAGAAGGAAAAAAACTGTACAAAGAGCATCAAGATATGATACAGGGCTGTGCTAAAAAAGTAAAGCCCGACGATGTATGTACCCTTATTTACACCTCGGGGACTACAGGAAAGCCAAAAGGTGCTATGCTTACCCATAATAATATTTGCAGTAATGTTAAAGCGGCAACCCATCATATTTATTGGGATGACAAGGATACCTGTTTGTCTTTTTTACCTCTATGCCACTCCTTTGAACGAACAGCCGGCTACTATGCAATCATCTCTTGTGGTGCTGAAATCTATTACGCGGAAAGTGTGGATACGGTGTCTAGAAATTTACCGGAGGTAAAACCAACCGTGGTCATCTCTGTACCTCGACTCTTTGAGAAAATCTTCAATGTGATTAATAAAAATGTGGAGGAAGGGAGCGCCTTTAAACAGAAAATTTTCAAATGGGCTCTCAATACAGGTCAAAAATATGTGGACGGGAAAAGAGGATTAGTTTCAATACAAAAATCAATCGCTGATAAATTAGTATTTGACAAATTAAAAGAAAAAACGGGCGGGCGTGTCCGTCTTTTTGTTTCTGGTGGGGCCGCTCTTCCGCCTGATATTGATACCTTTTTTCAATGCGCAGGGCTACCCATTCTTCAGGGCTACGGCCTAACCGAAACCTCTCCAGTGATGACTGCAAACAGGCCTGGCGATTTAATGGTAGGTATGGTGGGCACGGTGATTCCTGGGGTAACCGTTGGGATTCAAAGCTTAGAAAAAGGAGAGATCATTGCTCAAATAAATGGGGAAGAGTATCCAACTAAACTGAGTTCAGAAGCAGGAGAGATTTTATGTAAAGGGCCGAACGTAATGAAGGGCTATTGGCGTAACGAAGAGGCAACAAAAGAAATGATTGATTCAGATGGCTGGCTACACACGGGTGATGTAGGTAGGTTTGTAAACGGATATCTTAAAATCACAGATAGAATTAAACACATGCTGGTTAATGCTGGCGGAAAAAATATTTATCCAGGTCCAATTGAGGACATGTTCAAGTCCAGTAAATGGATTGATCAGTTGGTAGTGGTCGGTGAGGCGCAAAATTTTATGGCGGCTCTCATTGTGCCAGATTTTGAAGTACTTAAAAAGTTTGCCGATGCCGAGGGATTAACCTTCACTAACACGGACGAATTGTTGGACTTGGACGAGGTAAAATCTGTGTATAAGAAAGAAATGGCGCAGTTTTCCAAGAGCCTAGCTTCCCACGAAAAAATTCGTGATTTCCGCTTATTGGCTAATGAATTTACGGTTGAAACGGGTGAAATTACCCCGACTATGAAGGTGAAACGTAGTGTCATCGCCGAAAAATATGCTCATTTAATTAGCGATATCTTCAAAGATGACTAAGATTCAGAGCTGATTTTATGCCTATTTTCGAGCAGCAATAAAGGATTGGATGGCCCGGATTAAAAAACCTATACACATTAAGAACATTGCTGATCGTGCATAGGTAGCTAGCGGTCGTTCGATCTCACCGTCTCCAAGGGCCTCGATTAAATCTGGAATTGCTCCTATGGTACCAAATATACCTAATAATGCGAGCCCAGCGGCTGCATGCATCATGTGTTTGCGAAGTGATTCTTTTTTACCCAACCATCCAAAAAGTACAAACAGAATACCGAAGAAGGATGGGATTAACGCGGTAACACTTTCTTGACCTGTTCCCAGATAAGAAGCAGCGCCTAAAATGATGAGTAATATTCCTAATGATAAGGTGAGATTTTGCATGGTAGATAAAGTAATTAAGCTTGAGTTTCCTTTGGGTTCATGCAAACTGAAATCGAACATTGCCGTGTTGACAAAGGTGTAGAGGTTTCAATTATAACTAACTCTCTTTTTAAGCTAAGTCATGCATGGATCCGTAGGGAATAATACAGCTTTATTCGGTATTTTTTTGAAAATAACCGTCTAAAAAAGTCATGGCTTCTTCTACGGTGCTCACCCAATCAAAGAGTTTTAAATTGGATTCGCGAACGTAATCCTCGTCTACGGCGCGCTGGATATATTGTTCCAAACCTGAAAAATATCCATCTATATCGACTACGATAATGGGCTTGTTGTGAAAGCCTAACTGCCGCCATGTTAATATTTCAAAAAATTCATCGAGAGTGCCAAAACCACCTGGTAAAATGACAAAAGCGTGAGAGAGTTCCTCCATTTTTGCTTTTCGTGTGTGCATATCTGGGGTTTCAATAAGCTCACTAAGCCCGTTGTGCACAACTTCCTTTATCTTTAGAGCTGTTGGGATAATGCCTATAACCTCACCGTTCTGGGCAAGCGCCGCTTCTGCAACACGGCCCATCATCCCTATTTTCCCTCCTCCAAAGATAACTCCCCAAGTTCGCTTGGCTATTTCGTGGCCTAGCTGGTCTGCAGATTCACCGAAGATAGTTTGGGCGGAAGTTCGAGATCCGCAGTACACGCAAATTCTATTCATATACTCAGAACTTCTTGCATTAAGCTTTGTATTAAACTAAGGTGAACATTCTAGAAAGAACTGATTCTAGTGAATGAACCAATCGGCTGATATCTTCTTTGGTGGTATGTTTACCAAAGCTTATTCGAATGCTAGATTTGGCTTGTTCGGCTTGCCGTCCCAGAGCTAGTAGCACGTGTGAGGGTTCAACAGCTCCAGAGGTGCACGCTGAACCATTAGAGACACAAATGCCTTCAATGTCCAAGTTGAGTAGAAGCATTTCACCATCAATTCCTTGTTTTTCGGCATTTTGAAAGCAAAAATTGGTAATATGATTAACTCCTGGCTTTCCATTCATTTCCCACTCGCAGGCATGCAAGTGGGCTTTTAATTCGCTCAGAAGATGTTGGTTAAGCTCTTGGTATGTTTTGAGCTGCTGTTCCATAGAACGAGTTGCAATTTCTAAGGCTTTGGCAAATCCAATAACACCCGGTACGTTTGTGGTACCTCCTCTTCTTCGTCGCTCTTGAGAGCCACCTGTTAGCCAGGGCATCCATCGACTTCCATTGCGTACGTACATAAGCCCAATTCCTTTTGGGCCATAAATTTTATGGGCGCTTCCACTTAGAAAATCCACTCCTAATTCCTGAACATTCACAGGTATTTTTCCCAGACTTTGGACCGCATCGGTATGAAAGAGTACCCCTTTCTCACGGCAAAGGTCGGAGAGTTTTTTTAGATCATTTACCGATCCAATCTCATTGTTGATATGCATTAAGCTAACCAAACATGTTTTATCGCTCAGGTACTCTCTAAGGGTATCCAACTCAACAACGCCGTCGTTGTTTAAGGGTGACATGACAGGTTTAAAACCTTTCATTTTGGAAAGTTCAATAGGATGTAAAACGGCATGATGCTCCCCAGGGGAGGTAATAAGTTCATTTTTATCCCCAGCAAGAGTCATAACTCCTTGAACTACTGCATTGTCACTTTCTGTCCCCCCTGAGGTGAAAATGATTTCAGAAGGTTCAGCACCTATTAAGGAGGCAATTTGTTCTCGAGCATTTTCTACAATTACTTTAGCTCGCTGTCCTAAATGGTGAGCCGAATTTGCATTTCCATATTCGGAGGTTAAAAAAGGAAGCATAGCATCTAGAACCTCTTTGTCCAGAGGTGTAGTTGCAGCATAATCAAAATAAAGGGTGGAATTTGAGGTCATATCGTTTTCACTAAACCTATTACTACTGTAAGAGACTGTTACATTGTTGTTGAGTTAATATAGAATAAAATAGAGAAACCGGCCGATTGTAATTCCTTCAATATTTATGATCTCCTTGCATATCCAAGCATAGGAAAAGTTTTAAATGGTTCTAGGGATGCGTAAATTAAATTCTGTAGCCAGAATATGCGCTACCTCGTACCGTAAAAACTCGGACAATATAAACCCGAGTGAATACTTTCGGTTTCATCATCCATCATACATTCACTCATTAAAGGTTCAGAAATGGCAAAGAAAACGCTACATAATATTGACGTAAAGGGAAAAACAGTGTTAATGCGGGTAGATTTTAATGTACCCATCATCGAAGGCAGCATCACAGATGATAATCGGGTAGTTCAAGCTCTTTCCTCCATTCAATATGTTGTTGATCAAGGTGCTAAGCTTGTGTTGACTTCTCACTTAGGACGGCCAAAGGGAAGTCCAGATCCTGAATTTTCTTTAGAACCGGTAGCTCAACATTTGGCTAGTTTAGTTAACGTACCGGTGCATTTCGCGCATGACTGCATTGGTGAGGCTGCTGAAAAAGTAATTTCCGTAGCGAAAGAGGGCGAAATAGTGGTGCTCGAAAATGTTCGATTCCATGCTGGTGAAACCGAAAATGACCCTCATTTTGCTCAACAACTTGCGGCCCATGCCCATGTTTTTGTAAATGATGCCTTTGGATCTTCGCATCGAGCACATGCTTCAGTAGCGGGAGTCACAGCGTTCATGGAGAATTCGGTTTCAGGGTTTTTACTTGAAAAAGAGATCACCTATTTGAGTGACAGTGTGAATAACCCTAAGCGTCCATTTGTCGCTATATTAGGAGGTGCTAAAGTATCTGATAAAATTTCGGTGATTCAGCGGTTACTGACAAAAGTAGATACCATTATTATTGGTGGAGGGATGGCTTATACATTTCTAGCGACCAAAGGTTATTCGGTAGGGAATTCCTTGTTAGAAAAAGATAAAATACCGATGGCTAAAGTATTGATTGACCAAGCGCTCGAGGCAGGGGTCAATTTGATGTTACCTGTTGACTTGGTTATTGCAGATGATTTTTCAAACGATGCCAACAGAAAAGTAGTGATTGCAGATGGCATTTTAGATAATTGGGAATCACTGGATATAGGCCCTGAAACCATCACCTTGTTTAGTGGTGCAATTACTCAAGCAAAAACGGTGCTCTGGAACGGGCCAATGGGGGTATTTGAAATGCCTAATTTTGCAGTCGGGACTCAGTCCATTGCCCAGGCCTTGGTCACTGCGACTGAGCAAGGTGCTACCACTATTGTAGGCGGAGGAGATTCTGCTTCGGCTGTCAAACAAGCCGGCTTGAGTGATCAAGTGTCTCATGTGTCCACAGGTGGTGGAGCTAGTTTGGAATATTTAGAAGGAAAAGAATTGCCAGGACTTTCTCATCTAACCGATAAATAATACATTATCTTAGATTGTTCTTTTGAGAGAAGGTCTGCGTAGCTGGTTGAATGAGGATTGATAGGTGGAAAGAAATTTCGATCTGAATACTCAAAGCATCATGCTAACTGGATAACAGCAGCATGAAAATTAAAGATAATGGAGAAAAAATGAGTCAAAGTAGAAAGGAATTTTTGAAGACAGGCGTTGCTGGATTAGCGGTGATTGGCACTTTTTCCGCCACTCAGGTAGCAGCAAAAGAGAGTAATGCAGCCAAAAAAATTTTCAATGGATTGTCGTCTGACAAAATAAACCCTGTAAAACCGGTAGTAATATCGACCTGGATTCACGGTATTATGGCCAATGAAGAAGCGTGGAAAGTCCTTGAGAATGGAGGTTCTTCCTTAGATGCCGTTGAGTTGGGGGTTAAAACTGCGGAAGCGGATCCTACCAATCAATCCGTAGGGCTTGGGGGGTTCCCAGATAGAGAAGGAAGGGTTACCTTGGATGCCTGTATAATGAACCACGAGCAGCAATGCGGTTCGGTGGCTTTTTTGGAATACATTGTACACCCTATTACGGTGGCTAGAAAAGTGATGGAGGAGACTCCTCATGTCATGCTAGTGGGAAAAGGAGCATTACAATTCGCAGAACAACAGGGATTTAAACGTGAAAACTTACTAACCGAAGCCTCTGAAAATGCATGGCGAAAGTGGCTTGAGGACTCTAAGTACGCTCCGGTGATCAATGTAGAAAATCACGACACCATTGGTATGTTGGCCTTAGATGATTCGGGCAATATCTCTGGGGCATGCACCACGAGTGGTGCTGCTTATAAGATGCACGGTCGAGTAGGGGATTCCCCTATCATTGGTGCGGGTCTATATCTAGATAATGAGGTGGGCGGCGCGGTGGCTACCGGACTTGGTGAAGCAGTCATTCGATCTGCAGGAGCTTCAGTGGCCGTAGAGTTGATGCGCCAAGGGTACACCCCTCAGCAGGCATGCGATGAAGTAATAGCCCGAATAATTTCAAAAGAAAAAGAACTTAAATCACTTCAGGTGGGTGTTATAGCCCTAAATAAGCAAGGAGTCGTAGGAGGGAGTGCTATTCATCCAGGATTTAATTATGCTTTGTTATCGAAAGAGCATGAAAATGGCATGATCGACGCGCCACATTTGTTTGAAGAAGAGTAGATGTCGGGTGTTTAGCACCGATTACTCATTAAAAAAATATAAATGGTAAGGAATGATTGGTTTAAGGGTCTTACCTTATACCAATATTAAATAAAACAGAATTATATGAGTTCATTAAATAAAGTAATGTTGATTGGACGTTTGGGACAAGATCCTGAAGTCCGATATACACAGTCAAACACCGCAGTAGCCACCCTAAACCTAGCCACAAACGAGCGCTACAAAGATAGCAATGGTGAGTATCAAGATAAAACCGAATGGCACCGAGTAGTAGCCTGGGGAAGAACTGCCGAAATATGTCAGCAGTATCTCACGAAAGGTTCAATGATCTATGTTGAAGGTCCGTTGCAGACCCGTGAGTGGGAAGATAAACAAGGGCAAAAAAGATATACCACTGAGGTGAAGGCCTTGCAAATGACCATGCTAGATAGCAGAGGAAGTGGCGGTGGTGGCATGTCGGAAATGCCGTCAGCTCCAAGTTCCAATAACGTAAAAAGCAGTGGAGCCAGTGCGAGTCAGGGAGTGAATAAAACGGTTAATTTAGACGATATCGATGACGATTTACCTTTCTAATTGGTGGATGTTTGTTGGATGGATTCAGAGTGGTGAGTTTGAATTAACCACCCTGTCCATCCAATTAGTCATCATGTTTCTTGGATTGGTTTTTTCAGCCGTATTCTCTGGGTCTGAAGTCGCCTTTTTCTCGCTCATAAACAAACAAGATTTACTCAAAAAAGATGAAGCCTTTTCTCAGATAGATGGGAGAGTGGCTACGATGCTTAATCAACCGAGGAGGCTGCTAGCCACGGTACTTATTGGAAACACTTTTGCCAATATTATTGCCTCAGTTATGGCTGCAGTGATAACTGGTTCACTAATGGGTTTTACCGATGCCCCTGAATTCTTGGTTTACACCATAGAAGTAATTGTACTTACCTTTGTAATTTTAATTCTTAGTGAAATTACTCCTAAGGTTATTTCAATTAATAATCCCCTCCGTATATCAAGGAAGTTAAGTGGATTCATTTACTTCTATTTTATCCTTCTTAAACCCTTAGCTAAGTTAATAGCTGAAAGTACAGTTAGCTTGGAGCGAGTGTTACCAAAAAGTTCTAACACCTTTAGTTCAGATGACATAAAAATGATGGCTGAAGTAAGTGAGCAGGAAGGTTCAATCAAAGAAGATGAGCGGGAGATTATAGAAAATGTTATTGAATTTGGGAACATTATTGTTCGTGAAATAATGACATCACGGGTTAATATAATTGGGGTGTCCGTAGAAGATTCACTCCCAGATGTACTCGCTCGGATCCGTGAACATAGTCTTTCTAGAATGCCACTTTATGAAAATGACTTAGATACTATTCACGGGATCATCTATGCCAAAGATATTCTGCCTTATATTCACTCAGAGGGAGATGATCAAATCATCAATTGGAAGACCATATCACGCAAGGCCTTATTCATACCGGTGACAAAAAAACTGGATGATTTACTTCGAGATTTTCAGCAAGAAAAAACACACATGGCTGTGGTAGTGGATGAATATGGAGGAACGGAAGGAGTGGTTACGATGGACGATATCTTGGAGGAATTAGTCGGTGAAATGGTAGATGAAGGAGATGAGGAAGAAAGGCTGTACAAAAGATTTAAAAACGGAATTTATGTCTTTGATGCTCAAATTGACCTCGATGATATGGAGGATGTATTAGAACGTGAACTAACCTCAGAAGAAGACGATTTTGAGACACTGGGCGGGCTAATTTATAGTATTACCGAGAATCTACCTATGGTTGGTGAGCGGGTTATTTACAAGGATGTTGAATTAACAGTTCATTCTGTCCAAAAAAATAGGATAAAAAAAGTTCGGGTAAAGTTGCTTCCCGCCTCAACCTAATACTCTATGGCAATTACTATTGAGCAACAGGTTCAATTATCATCCCATACTACAATGGGAGTATCTGCCATTGCTCAGTATGTTGCGCGAATTGACAGCGTGGAAGTATTAGCAGAAGCCTTTGCTTGGGCGAAAAAAAACAAGGTGGCGGTACTTGTGCTAGGAGGAGGGTCAAATGTGCTTTTACCAAGTTATTATGAAGGTTTGGTCCTACTTATTGGGATTAAAGAAAAGCTCATAATTCATGAAAACGAACATACTGTAGAATTAGAAATAGGAGCCGGTGAGAATTGGCATGAATTGGTAGAGTGGACGGTGGAAAAAGGATGGATAGGATTGGAGAATCTAGCACTCATCCCTGGTAGTGTTGGGGCTGCGCCTATTCAGAATATAGGTGCATATGGTGTAGAAGTTGAGGAGTACATTACTAAGGTACAATACATGCACACTGAAAGCTTGGAACTTTGTTGGATAGATAGAGAAGAATGTGACTTTGGTTACAGAAATAGCATCTTTAAAAAAGAGTTAAAAGCTAAGGCAATTATTGTAAAAGTACGGTTTAAGTTACCTAAAGACGCTCAAATTAAAGCCGATTATGAATCCTTGAGGCATTTTTTGATGCATCAAGGAATTGATGAACCCAGCCAACAACAAATTTTTAATGCGGTCATTCAAGTTCGTCAGTCACGACTTCCTGATACTCAAACACTGGGAAGTTGTGGGAGTTTCTTTAAGAACCCGCTACTTCCCACTGAGCAAGTTGACCGTTTGAAAACTCATTTTCCCGATGTAAAAACCTATCCTATGCCTGATGGTTACACCAAAGTGGCAGCTGGTTGGCTCATTGATAAGGCGGTGGGTAAAGGCTTTAGAAAAGGTCAAGTAGGTACTTATGATCAGCAGGCCTTAGTCATTGTGCATCACGGTGGGGCTAATGGAGATCAGGTTCATGAATTTGCTGACTTTGTTCAAAGTGAGGTGTCAGACATGTTTGGAATTTCTTTAGAAGCTGAAGTGCAAATTATCTAGTCAAATAGTGATGACGCTTAAATGCATTGCTGTCTTTAATAAAAAAGTGAGGGGCAGTCAAGCCTCTCACTTTTGATTTAGTCAGTCGATATAACATATCTTTTGGACATAAATTAGCCTCGCAAAGTGACTGCGAGGCTAAACGCAGGTCCTTATCTAAACGGAGAATTTAGAGTGAAATTCCTGCTAAGATGTATAGTTGTTCCGAATCTGGGTTAAAGATAACCGCGCCGCTAATGGGTAGGCTGAAACTATCGGTTATTTTAAGCTCTTTCGATTTTGTAATCCCAATATTTACGAGTCCAAAGTCCCCTGTGCCGGAATGCCATCCATCGCCAGCACCCACAAATACATCGGCGGCTGAACCGGAGTAACCTAATTCAAAGTACATATCACCACCAGCAGAGCCTGCACCAGCAGCCTCGTTGATTATATAATTAGCACCAATAGAAAGACTACCTAAACTATATCCTAGGTTCACTTCAAAAGCGTGACTGTCTCCATCGAGGTAGTCACTGCCTGGATAGTAGTAATCGGTTAGTCCAATGCTCAAATCACCCAGGCTAAAGGAAGCATAAAGGTCCATTTCCTGAAAACCATCATAGCCTTGAGAGCCCCAAGCGCCGACGGTTAGATCTCCAGCTGCTGCTTCCACATATGGTTGCCACGAAGGACCTGAATATGCCACCCCTCTCCATACGTAAGTGCTAAATAGGTCTACGCCAGTGCTAACTTCTAGCTGAGCAGAGGCTTCTTTACTCCCAGAGACGCTTATGAGCAAAGTGAGTGTTAAGACAGAGATTATTTTTGTAATATTGTTGATTAGTAATTTCATGATTATTGATTTAATTGTTAAGTATTTGTTAGTAAGATTTTAATTAAGAAGTAGAATCTACAAATTCAGGATATGACTCTGCGTCATGCTCCATTATGTCAAGACCTTTTAGCTCTAATTCTTCGCTTACTCTAAGTGGAACAATAGAATCAATTAGTTTGAATACTAGATAAGAGACACCAAATGCCCACACAAATGCAGCTCCAATCCCTATCATTTGTACACCAATTTGTTCAAGATTAAAGAGATCACCAGTGTTGAACATACCTGCAGCTAGAGTACCCCATGCACCACATACACCATGAACGGATACCGCACCAACAGCATCATCAACATGTTTCTCAAGGAATTTCATTGAGTAATGAACTAAAATTCCAGCTAATGCCCCGGTAAGAATTGCAAAACCAGGAGTTAAATTAGCACAACCTGCAGTTATACCTACCAGTCCAGCTAGGACTCCATTTAATGTTACTGCCCCATCAGGTTTACCAGTAGTTAACCAAGTAATTAACATAGCGGCTGTAGCCCCAGCTGCAGCTGCTAAAAACGTATTAATAGCAATTAAGGCTATAGATGTGTCACCGGTAGTGGTAGAACCAGCATTAAATCCAAACCATCCTAACCATAATATAAAAACCCCTAAAGCAGCTAATGGTAAGCTATGTCCTTTAATTTCTTGTGGTACATTATCGATATATTTGCCCACTCTAGGACCAACTACTAGAGCACCAGCTAGAGCTGCCCAGCCTCCTACTGAGTGTACAACAGTAGAACCTGCAAAATCGATCAAATAAAGCCCTCCAACATCCTCTAGCCATCCACTACCGTTAAATAAGCTTCCCCAAGCCCATGAGCCAAAGACTGGATAAATAAAGGCAGTTATAATAATAGAGAATATCAGATATGCTTTGAAAGAAGTTCTTTCGGCAACTGATCCTGAGACAATAGTGGCTGCTGTAGCTGCGAATACTGCTTGAAAAAAGAAGAAAGTCCATGACCATTCAGCTGAGTAGTCTCCGATTTCAGTCAGAGCAAATCCATCAGTTCCTATCCATCCACCGGCTGTAGTTCCGAACATTAGTCCAAAGCCTATAAAAAAGAATGCTAATCCACCTGCGGAGACATCCATTACGTTTTTCATTACGATATTTAAAGCATTTTTTGCTCTTGTGAAACCTGTTTCAACAAGTGTAAATCCCGCTTGCATAAAAAATACCATGCAGGCAGCTATAATAGTCCATACATAATTTAGGTTATCTTGCACTGTCGCGGCATCTGCCTCCTGAGCATAAAGAGGAAGAGTACCAATTAAAAGCGTCAATGCAGTTGTTAACGTGCGTTTCATATATATTTGTGTTAGTGATAATTTGAGTGCTAAATTTACTTAGTATAAACGCAAAAACAAATAAAAAATTTATGCAAAAATGACTGAAAGCGTTTTTAATTTATGTGTAAGCGCTTTTTTACTTCAATAATTATTGTAATAAATTTTATCAGTATATATTTTTTAAGCATTTTATATCACGGGTTCCAGGTACTGATAGACTCAATTGCTCACACTTTTACTAACAAACACTGCTGCAGAAAGCGTATCTTTACCCTAATGCACTAACACACTATATGTTATGATAGAACGATACTCTCGCGAAGAAATGATTGCAATTTGGACGGAGCAAGCACAGTTCGATGCTTGGCTCGACGTTGAATTAGCGGCTTGTTGGGCATGGTCGCAAATAGGAGTGATACCTCAAAAGGATGTGGATACCCTTTACCAAAAGGCAGGTTTTTCACTGGATCGAATAAAAGAAATTGAAGAACAAACTCGACACGATGTTGTAGCCTTTACTCGCACAGTTTCTGAAACCTTGGGTGATGAGAAAAAATGGATACACTATGGACTCACTTCTACCGATGTGGTAGACACTGCCTGGGGTGTTCGTTTAAAAAAGGCCAACCAAATACTCCAAAATGGCCTCCATCGGATGATTGATGTGCTTAAAAACAAAGCATTAGATTATAAATATACCATGATGATGGGTCGAACTCACGGGATACATGCCGAGCCCACTACTTTTGGACTTAAATGTGCCCTATGGTATGCGGAGATGCAAAGAAATCTAGAACGATTTGAACAAACAGCCGATGCGGTTGAATTTGGAAAGCTATCAGGATCGGTAGGGACTTTTGCGAATATTCCACCTGAGGTGGAGGCTCATACTTGTGAAAAATTAGGCCTCAAACCAGCACCAATCTCCACTCAAACCTTACAACGCGATCGCCATGCGCATTACCTATCGACTTTAGCGTTAATTGGATCTAGTTTGGAGAAAATGGCTGTTGAAGTACGTCACTTGCAGCGCAGTGAGGTGCGAGAGGTTGAAGAAGCTTTTCATAAAGGACAAAAAGGATCCTCCTCCATGCCACATAAACGTAATCCAATAAGTTCTGAAAACATCACTGGTTGTGCCCGAGTACTTCGAGGATACATGCTTACTGCCTTTGAAAACATACCTCTTTGGCATGAACGTGATATTTCTCACTCTTCTGCCGAGCGAATTATATTACCCGATGCCACTATATTATTGGATTACATGCTTCATCGTTTTGCCAATGTCATGGAAAACCTGGTAGTTTTTGAGGACAATATGGAGTCCAACATATGGAAAACGCACGGACTCGTATTTTCTCAACGGGTGTTGAATAAACTCATCGATCAGGGAATGGTTCGTGAACAAGCCTATGATGCTGTTCAACCATTAGCGATGCGCGCTTGGCAAGAACAAATACCATTCAAACCTTTGGTTCAAGAAGACCCTATCATAAGCCATCAGCTTAGTTCCGAAGTGATTGACGAACTGTTCGATTTAGCCCATCACAGCAAACAGGTTGATAAGATTTTTGTGCGAGTTGGACTAGATTAAGCCGCTTTACTGCCCACTCCAGTGCCTATTGCTATATTATTTCACTCGGGTTAATGCGTACAAGCTCTGCAAACTAGGTACGTTCAGTTTCCCGAGTGAAGTACGTGGAAGTGAATTCAAGTAGAGGAACTCTTTGGGTAGATGAGAAGCTGGGAGAGATGAACATCGGCATTGATCTAAAAGTTCTTCGGTAAGCTTGGTTTGTAGCTCTTCTTTTTCGTGGAGCAAGGAATATTGAAGTTCCTTTTGGATGCTAACTGCTTGGGTAGAAACAGAATTAGATGTAACCATAGGGGTAGTCACCGAGCTGCTTAATGTTGAAATCAGTTCAATGAAAGCCACAACCTTTTGTCCCCATTTAGGATCAGCCACTCCAATTATGGCGCAATCATGGATGGATGGATGTTGCTTTAGGCATTCAATCACCCAGTCTACGGCTATATTCTCACCACCACTTACTATGTGATCCAGTCTACGAGCTTGAATGTATAACAGGCCTTTATCATCTACTTTTCCTATGTCCCCAGTGCAAAACCACCCTTGTTCATCAAAGCTTTGTAGCAGTTGATTTTGCGAAGGTTCAGGAGAAAAAATCTGGGTACCCATTAACCAGATAATATGATCATTAGTGTCCTCTTCATAGCGTAATTCTATGGATTGAGCTGGGTGCATCTGTCCAACAGGTAGCGGTTCTTTTAGGGGCTTTGGAAGTTCGGAAGTGGGGATTGAGCATATATGCGCAAAGGTTTCGGTCATCCCATAACTAAGTAATATGGGCCAACCTAGATTACCTGCTTCATCTACATCAGGAGCATTAGTAGGTCCGCCCCCCAAAATAATGAAGCGGAACGCCTCAGAAACTAGCGAGGAAATGTTTTCGGTGCGATTGTGTTCGAGCCATTTATGAAGTTGGGTGGGTACCATCGATATTACCCGGCAATGGTGCCATCCATTTAGCCAAGAATTCCAACGTTGAACATCCGATGAGCTACTGAGGCTTATGGATGAGTGAGAAAGCAGTGATTTTAAAACTATACTCAGAGCCCCAATATGATGCAGGGGTAGGCACAGTCCCCAACTCTGGTTTGGGCTTAGTTGTACTTGAGCTTGTGTGGCTTGATAGGCTGCCCAAAGCTGAGAATGTCGAAGAGATATTCTTTTTGGTCTGGAACTACTACCTGATGTAAACAAGAACGCAAAAGGAGTTTTGTTCACGACTAAGCTAAGTTCGTGAGTGGTTTGTTTTTGACTTGGAATTAGCGACAACCATTTGGTATGAAGTGCTGAAATATTCCTGTCATTTAAAAAGCTCGTAAATGGTATTTCTTGGGTGGCTTCCCGCACTTGAGAGTTGGTCCATGTTGGGTCAACTATGCAGAAGGGTATCCCTGATAGGAATAAACCCGCAACTAGGCAACAAAGCTCAGCAGAATTATTGCTTTGAAGGATGTAGGTGTGGGGTTCATCTTGATGAGCTTCTAACCAATTTGGTAGCTTTTGACTATATAAAGCTATATGTGAATACCTAATTGATTGGTTTTCAACACTTGCGGCATGTAAAAAAATAAAATCAGAAGAACATGAAAATTGAAATTCTTGTGGTATGTCAATCGAAATACTCATCCTTGCTGCTCGATAATGGGTGTGAGTTTATTGCGCATTATGAACAGGCCAAGATGTTGGATCTTGTTACTATATTCAGGGCTTGTACTGTGGGGCTGATCATCAAAATAGGTCGCATGTAACGAGAAAATTCCCTGTTGTATTTCGGGGACGAGACTACGTTCAGGACTTAAATAATCCTCTATTAGCCAACGACCTGTATCTAGTCCATGTGCCAAATTATGCCCAGTAAGTTGGTTACTCATCCAAGCCAGGGTAGCTAGGGTATATCGTGCAATGATGCCATCAAATGCACTACTAAAGATGCAGGTTTGACCTTTTTCACGGGCTATAACGCAGCGTTGAATCATTTCTGGAATTCCACCACTTAGTGTTGGTTTGAGTACAAAATAAGATATGTGTTGATGGCCTAAGAGTGAGGTAAAAGACGAGAAATCAACACTGCTTTCATCCGCTGCCATTGCTGGTGCTTTGGGTGTTAGTTCCAGACAAAAGTTGGTGAAGGTATTAGGGGCAACGGCTTGTTCTATATATTCTATGGCATAGCGATGATAGTCCTTCTGATATGGCTTAAGGGATTCAGATTCCCATTTCCCATTGGGATCTAGCCGGTATTTCATATCAGGTAAGATATCCTGGATAATAGCCATTCGATTCAAATTTTCTTGATGTTTTGGACCTACCTTCATTTTAATAGTCTTAACTCCCTTTGACCAAGCTTTCTGGGCTAGCTTGAGTGATTCTTCTGGGCTTGCTATAGGAAGCAAAGCATTAATAGGGATTTGGGCATCATGATTTTTTTGACTTGAATAAGAATCGACCATTTGAGTCGAAGTCTGTGTGGTGGCTGAATAAACGGGGTCTAGTTCATAGGCATGATCACGAACTAAGTAATAAAGTGGGAGATTTTCTCTTTGGCTACCCCAATCGTATAGCATCATGCTTAAGGCAAATTGGATAGATGGAAAATTAGTTGGAATACATGAGTAGAGTAGATCTGTTGCGCGTTGTGCGTAAGTGTAGTCAAAAAAAAGTCGGCTAGTACTTTTTTCTTGGGGCAAATGAGTCTGCAAAAGGTGTAACTGCTCCTCAAGTTTTTTTCTATGTGAAATAAGCAATCTTTCACAGTCTTTAAGACTCTCGCTAGAAAAACCGGGAAGTGGAGCACATTCCCCCCAAGCTGAACCCATTGAATGCTTCCACTCAATTAGGATTCCTTCACGGGATGAGCCCATAGATCCTTTAGCCTGTATAAATTCAGACGTGAATGGGCTTTTATAGGTATAAAAATGAAGACTCATCAGATGTGTTCTGTTTTACCTTTTAATGTGTACATTCAGCTTTAATTTAGTCCTTCAACTCCTTTAAACATCTATTAACTATCCATTTATGATTGTAGTTACCTAGGCTGGCCACCCAGCTATGGAATGACTAAGCCTATGGTAAATAAAAACCCATAAAGGAACATAAATGCGGCTGATTTTTCTAAGGTTCCATTGAGTGTTGATTTTTTCTCATGCGACCAAATCTCACTAAGTAATTTTAAGGATAAAGGAACACTTAGATAAGGTAAAAAAATCCAAATAGAGGCATCTAAACGCACAAAAAAGTGTGGAGGTATCGCAAAGGCAAGAGCAAGAAGGACAGTATATTCCCATTTTAAGGCTTTTTCTCCCAATAAGACCCCTAACGTTTTCTTTCCGCTGACTCTGTCTTGAGCCACATCGCGTAAATTGTTAACCACTAGTATATTAGTACTAAGTGCGCCCGGTATGAGTGCCGCCCAAAAACTTGTACTCGACCACTCAAGGGTATTTAAATAATAGGTAGTCATGGTGGCAACAAGACCAAAATAGGCAAATACAAAAAGATCACCAAGCCCATTGTAGCCAAGAGGGTAAGGGCCTCCTGTATACATAATACCAAAAACAAGAGCGCTAACTCCTATAGCCAAGACAATTGCACCTCCTATATACACTAAATACAACCCAGCAATAAATGCAAGTATCATTGTTATGTAAGCTGCATTTCTCATCGTATTTGGTTGAATAAGTCCTGCAACAGTCATCCTTTTGAAGCCAACTCGGTCAGCTCGGTCGCTTCCTTTTTTGTAATCATAATAATCATTGGCAAAATTGGTGCCTATTTGGATAAGCGTGGCGCATAACAATGCGACCAAACTTACTAGAATATTCAAACTATCCTGCAAATAAGCCAGGCTAGCCCCAATAATTACAGGCGTATAGGCTGCTGTGAGAGTTTTAGGCCGTACAGCAAGTATCCAATGATGTAAGGAAAAAGTTGAAGTCATGATTATGCTAAAATAAGGTATAATTACATCTAAAGGTGGATAGCTTAAAAAATTATGGGCTAAGGCGAATGAGCTTAAGAAAATTGCTTAAATTCTATTAAAACCCCTCTTTAACGTTAATAAATTAGATAAAAGGGCTTCCAAATAAATTAAATTATAGTGTATATATAATTACACTTAAATAAATTGGGTAGATTAAATAAATTACTTTATATTTGTACTGTTAAACTCAAACATCTGAACTTTACTATATATGTCATACGCAAAACTCGAATATATTTGGCTAGATGGGTATAAGCCGACGCAAACGTTAAGAAGTAAAACTAAGGTTGTACACAACTTTAGTGGAAATTTAGAGGATTGTCCCATGTGGTCCTTTGATGGTAGTTCAACTGAACAGGCCGAAGGTAGCAGTTCTGACTGCTTACTCAAACCAGTAGCTATTTATCCAGATCCGGATCGTGAGTTTTCTTATCTCGTGATGACTGAAGTTCTTAATGCAGATGGTACCCCGCACGAATCCAACGGGCGTGCATCAATCGATGAAGATGACGTAGATTTTTGGTTTGGCTTTGAACAAGAGTATTTCCTAATTGACCCAGAAACCAATTTACCCCTTGGCTTTCCTGCTGGTGGATACCCGGCACCCCAAGGACCTTACTATTGTGGTGTAGGTGCAAAATCAGCATACGGAAGAGAAATTATTGAAGAACATTTGGACCTATGTTTAAAAGCAGGTCTTAACATTGAAGGTATTAATGGAGAAGTAGCTGCCGGCCAATGGGAGTTTCAAATATTTGCTAAAGGTGCGGCTCAAGCTGGTGACGAAATTTGGGTAGGTCGTTACCTTATAGAGCGAACCGCTGAAAAATATGGTGTTGCAGTAGATTATCATCCAAAACCACTGGGTGATACAGATTGGAACGGTTCAGGTATGCACGCTAATTTCTCCAATGGTAAAATGCGTGATGAGGGTGGTGAAGTCTATTTCAAAGCGGTATGTGAGGCTTTTGGAAACTTTATACAAGAGCATATTGATGTATACGGTGCCGATAATGACATGCGATTGACAGGTAAGCATGAAACACAGTCCATTGATAAGTACAGCTATGGTGTATCCGATCGAGGCGCATCAATCCGTATTCCAGTGGGTACCGTGGAAGACGGTTGGTTAGGACGACTTGAAGATCGACGACCAGCATCTAATGCAGACCCTTACAAAGTTGCGTCACGAATCATTAAAACGGTACGAACAGCGGGTTAAACACAGCCCTAAAATAATTATAAGCCTGTCTTTTTGGAAGACAGGCTTTTTTTATGGAATGAATTCGCTTAAGTCACCGTTAGTCAATGGTATTCACAAATATACATTGTACTGTTTAGGTATCGTAATTAGAGCAATAAAACCGTTTTGTTCTTTCACTTAGGTACGGATTCACTAAGTTAAATTTTTGTACTATGCATATAGGAAAAGTAGCTCGAAGCCTTTTACTCCTAACACCCTGGCTATTGATTAGTAGTGACTATACAGTAGAAAAAAACATTTTTTCTACCTTTACTTTGGTAGTAGAGGGGGTAGAAGATACAGTTGGTGAGATTAGAATCGCTGTGTTTGACTCAGAAAATAGATATCTAGACGAACCTAGTTATGTTGAAATTGTGCCAGTTAGCGACACGATGGTTGAATGGCAAATAGATGATTTAGCCTATGGTCAATATGCTATTGCTGTATATCACGACAAAAATAAAAACGGAAAATTAGATACCAATATCCTCGGCATCCCAACAGAGAATTACGGCTTCTCCAATAACGCTAGAGGTAAATTTGGCCCAGCAAGCTGGGGTGAGGCAAAATTTTTAGTGAAGGATCGCTCAGCAGTACACCGAATAAAGTTAGAATAAATATCGCGCAGCAGTGGCCTAGTTTTCTGTAACCAGGTTAGTATTGCAAAGATTTTTAGGTACATATTAGCCAACTAAAATTGTACAGCCGTACCGGTGACGCTCACCATGAGCATACTTCCTGTTTCCCCAATGGTTTCATAGTCTACGTCAATACCTATAATTGCATTGGCACCAAGTTGAAAAGCCTTCTCTTCTAACTCGCTAAATGCAATGCGTCTAGCCTCTTTTAGTTCTTTTTCATAAGAAGCAGATCGGCCACCAACGATATCGCGAATACCAGCGAAAAAATCTTTAAAAATGTTTGCTCCGAGTATAGCTTCACCGGATATAATGCCTAAATACTGGTTAATCACTTTTCCTTCAAGATTGTTGGTTGTTGTCATTATCATGGAAGTGCTCCTAATTTGTTACACTGTAAAAATAGCTTTGAGTGTGAATTACATCAAAAATATAGTATTAGTTAAAAAATTGATACTAATGGGTAAAAAAAAAGCCTTCTCGATTGAGAAGGCTTTGTACAGTCATAGTGGTGACTAGCGACGAAAATTATCACGTCTTGGTCGCTCTTCACGAGGACGAGCTTCGTTCACTTTACATGAACGACCATCAATTTCTGCTCCATCGAGATCTTCGATTGCAGCTCTTGCTTCGTTATCATCATCCATTTCTACAAATCCAAATCCTTTGGATCGGCCAGAATATTTGTCTGAAATAACTTTTGCGGAACTAACGGTTCCATAAGCTTCAAAGACTTCGCGTAATTGGTCATCAGAAACCCCATAGCTAAGATTTCCTACGTAAATGTTCATATCAAAAAATAATTAAGTAATTAAAGTTACGGAGAGAAGCAGACAGCAACAGCTACAGGATTCAAAGAAACGTACATCTGGATATCATACCCAATCCATTCATAAATTACGGTATTAATCAACCAACACCAACAAAATTATCCACACCCTTTTTTTGATGTACTTAACCACTATCTTTATACAGGTTTTTTGATTTATTGAACGATTCTTCAGCCATTTTCTGATGAAATTCTTTCAACTTATTTTGTAGCTCGATGGAGCTATTGGCTAAGATTCTACAGGCTAGCAATCCAGCATTCTGCGCCTTTCCGATAGCCACGGTAGCAACGGGAATGCCGTTGGGCATTTGTACAATCGAATATAGGCTATCCACACCGCCCAAGGCATTTGTTTGAATAGGTACACCAATAACGGGTAAGATGGTATGACTAGCCACCATACCGGGAAGATGTGCGGCGCCACCAGCACCAGCAATAATGACTTTAAGACCTTTATTGAAGGCATTTTTGGCATATTCTGCCATGTAATCGGGTGTTCTATGAGCAGATACTACTTTTTTTTCATAGCTAACACCCATTGTATCCATTATTTCTGCGGCTTCTTTCATGGTAGGCCAGTCACTATCGCTACCCATAATTAATCCAACTTCAATGTTATCTGCCATAAAAGAATTCCTTACTTTCTTAGTGTGTATTTAAAATTACATATTAGAGAAACAATAAAAAAATATGTCAATCAACTATTAAATTTGTACGCTCTCGGTTAAACGCATAGCTCGTTCATAGACACTGGTACTATCATTTCCTAAAAGAGTGTAATGGCCCATTTTCCTTCCGATTTTACTCTGAACTTTACCGTACATATGCAAATGGCCATTGGGTTCGGAGAGTAGGGCTTCGCTGAATTCAACTTGAGCAGTTCTATTTTGCGTACCTAATAAATTGATCATTACGCTAGCAGGGTGGGTAAGTTGAGTCGATCCAAGGTCTAACCCTAGTACTGCTCTTATATGGTTCTCGAACTGGGAAGTTACACAGCCCTCTATGGAGTAATGACCTGAATTATGTGGACGAGGTGCGGATTCATTCAATAAAACATCGCCATTTGTTGTATAAAAAAACTCAAAGGCAACAATGCCTCTTGTACCTAAGACCTCCATAGCTTGTAAGGCGCGTTTTTGTGCCAATTTTTTTATTGAATCGGGCACTCTTGCTGGAGTAACTACTGCCACGCAAATATGCTTTGATTGAACTGTTTCGCAACATTCGTACACCGAATACTCCCGCCCGTTGTGCGCAACTTGGACTGCTAACTCGTGACTGAAATCAATAAATGCCTCGGCTAAGATATCATGACCATTTTGCCCACCCAGTTTGGTAAACATATCTGCAGCTTCATTCAAACCAGAAACTGTTGCATTCCCATACCCATCATAGCCACCCTTGGAAGACTTTAGTACAAATGGCCAGCCATATTGGTGACCAAAATCTTTTAAATCTTCGCGATCATGGATTTGTTTATAGGGAGTGACGGGTATTCCGGCTTCTTCAAAACTTTGTTTTTCAACGATTTTATTTTCAATTTTAGCAAAGCCTTCAGGGCTTGGATAGATAGGTGTAGCTGAATTGATTTGAACTTGCTCTAACACACTTGATTCTATGAACTCATTTTCCAGGGTTAATACATCACACTTCTGAGCAAATTCCGTCATCGCTTTTACATCCTCAAAAGAACCAGTTGTTACCATAGGGATCATATAATGCATGGGCTCGTGGGTACTGCGATCCGTATATGCGGCCACTTGAATGCCAAGTCTATAGGCTTCAATTGCACTCATTTTTGCTAATTGACCTCCTCCTAAAAAACCAATAGTAAATGAGGCAGGGATAGTATGAGATTCGGTGATGAGACTTTTGGACCCTTTGATATCGGTCATTTAATGTCTTTTTAGGTTGATTGATGGGTTACTGTCTATAACTTGATTTACAAAATAGTGCGTTCATAACTTAGCTAAAAGTACAAATTAATAGTACTTACAAGCAGCTAAGAATTGCCTATACAATAAAGTACGCTATTGTGTATTTTCAGGACAAATAACGTAAAATGGATTTAGAAAAAAAATTACAACAACTCAAAGCTCGCTATAATGAACTGAATGCAGCAATGAGTGATCCTGGTATATTCGATGACCCCGAAAACTATACCAAGCTTACCAAAGAAAGAAGTGATCTGGAAGAGGTAGTACTGGATTTTGATCGATATACTGAATTAAAGGGAAACTTTAAGGGTAATATTGAGCTAATCGAGATGAATGAGGATCCTGAGATCACAGAGATGGCTGTAGCTGAGAACAAAGAACTTAAAGCAGCATTAGCTCGACTAGAAGATGAACTTAAAATTAAGTTGGTTCCTAAAGATCCTGAGGATTCAAAAAATGCGATAGTCGAGGTTAGAGCTGGTACAGGAGGTGATGAGGCGGCTATCTTTGCGGGAAATTTATTTGATATGTATCGCCGATATGCCGACGATTTAGGGTGGAAACTTCAAATTCTAAGCTTGAACGAATCAGAAAAAGGGGGGTGCAAAGAGATAAGTTTCTCCCTAGAAGGCCACGAAGTGTTTGGTAAAATGAAATTTGAGTCTGGAGTCCATCGGGTTCAGCGGGTTCCTGCTACTGAAAGTCAGGGCAGGGTACATACTTCAGCAGCAACCGTTGCTGTACTACCAGAAGTAGAGGAGGTGGATATTCACATTAACCCGAGTGATCTACGAATTGATACGTTTAGAGCGAGTGGGGCCGGTGGTCAGCATGTCAATAAAACGGATTCCGCTATTCGAATTACCCACGAGCCTACAGGTGTTGTTGCAGAGTGCCAACAAGAGCGCTCACAGTATCAAAATAAAGAGAAGGCGATGGCCATGCTTCGTGCCCGAATGTATGATATCGAGTTGGGAAAAAAGCAAAAGGCTAGGGCAGCAGAGAGAAAAAGTCAGGTTTCTACAGGTGATCGTTCTGCAAAAATTAGAACTTATAACTACCCACAAGGCCGCCTAACTGACCACAGAATCAATCTTACACTTTATAATCTTGATGCGGTTATGAAAGGTCAGTTACATCAAGTTATAGAAGGGCTGCGCATTCAGGATAATCTAGAAAAAATGCAAGAAATGGTAGAATAAAACCAAACTGTGAAACGATTTCTTTTGCCACCGAGCTACACTCTTGGTGCGGCACTTAAAAGCTCTTTACTAGCTTGGGATTCAAATTGTTTAAAGTTGTTCACAAACATTTGAGCTAATTCTCTAGCCTTTTTGTCATATTCCATCGCATCATCCCAAGTGTAACGAGGAATGAGTACCTTTGAAGGGACATCTGTTACTTGAATGGGTACCTGAAATCCAAAGATTGGATCTTTTACGTACTCCACTTTGTCAAGTTTCCCTGCGATAGCTTCACTGAGCATTTTTCGAGTATAACGTAATTTAATACGTTCTCCTGTTCCAAATTCTCCGCCAGTCCATCCCGTATTTACCATCCAGACCTTAGCTTTGTGCTTTTTGATTTTTTCAGCCAGTAATTCAGCATATAAGGTTGGATGTAAAGGCATAAAAGGTGATCCAAAACAAGCCGAAAAAGTTGCTTGGGGTTCGGTAACACCTCTTTCTGTTCCAGCCACTTTTGCGGTATATCCACTGATGAAATGGTACATAGCCTGTTCGGGCGTAAGTCTTGAAATAGGAGGTAGTACCCCAAAGGCATCTGCCGTCAGAAAAATAATATTTTCAGGATGGTTTCCCATACCAGTTTCGCTAGCATTTGGAATAAAATCGATAGGGTAAGAGCAGCGTGTATTTTGAGTAAGACTTACATCAGTAAAATCAGGCTCTCGATTTTTATCTAAAATAACATTCTCAAGAATGGTACCTGGCATTTTAGTGGTAGCGAAAATCATGGGCTCACTTTTTTCATTAAGATTAATGGTCTTAGCGTAACATCCGCCCTCAAAGTTAAAGATTCCTTCGTCGCTCCATCCGTGCTCATCATCACCTATCAGCGTTTTTGAGGGATCTGCAGATAGTGTTGTTTTACCGGTTCCTGAAAGCCCAAAAAATACAGCAGACTTCCCATACTTATCATGATTTGCTGAGCAATGCATAGCCATAATACCCTTTTTGGGAAGCAGGTAATTCATCACGGAAAATATCCCCTTTTTTACCTCCCCAGAATACATAGTCCCACCAATAAGTATAATCTTTTTCTCAAAATTACAGAGGATAAAGGTACTGCTTTTTGTTCCATCAACTTTTGGATCCGCCTCGAAAAAAGGAGCTGCTACAACCGTAAAGTCTGGTTCAATATCCCTTAGTTCTTCTTCATTTGGGCGGATAAACATATTATGTGTGAATAGGGCATGGTAGGCTACCTCACTTACAACTCGGACGTTAAGTCGGTTTTTTGTATCGGCGCCACAAAAAGCATCTTTAACAAACAGTCGTCTATCTCTGAGGTATTTTTGAACTTTTGCAAAGAGATTGTTAAATACTTCTTTGCTAGCTGGTTGATTTACTACACCCCAATCTATTTCATCTTGTATGGAGGGCTGCTCTATAATAAATCGGTCTTTTGGAGATCGGCCAGTAAACTTACCGGTGTGAACAAGTAAAGCATGATCAGCGGTTAAAATAGCCTCGCCATGAAGAATGGCATGCTCGTAGAGTTCTGATGGGTTTAAATTCCAGTAAACTTCGTCGTTTTTGTCTAATCCTAAATAGTCTAACCCAATTTTACTTCTGGGGTGCACATCGTAGTCTGCTTTCATTGCTCTTTATTATATCTTTTTAAACGGTCTTTGATTTGGCTAAAGAAGGAATGCTTGAGGGAGGCCAAGTATTCAATCGAGTTTCAACGTATCATTTTGTAAGCAATAATAAGGAGCTTAGCAACAACTCTCAAAAATTAGCTTTAGCTTTGAGAAAAGCGGTACCAAATAAGTACCTTTATGTTACTGTTTAGCCCATGCTTTGTATCCACCTAAAAGATTTTTTACATTTTTGAAGCCAAGGCGCTCTGTCATTAATGCCGATGCTTGTGAGCTTCTATTGCCAGATCGGCAATACACTAAATAGGTGCTGCTTTTATCGAGTAAGATAAGTTTATCTTGAAAGTCAGATTGATAAAAGTCAAGATGAATAGCACCTTCAATAGCCCCTGCATTAACTTCTGCTAAGGTTCTAACGTCTAAAATTATCACTGAATCCTGTTCCATAAGTGCGGCGAAGGTAGTAACATCAATATCTTCAATAGTACTTTGCATCGCTTGAGTATGTTCTGATGCGTTTCCTATTCCTTTTTCGGTGGTTGAAGTACAGGCCAATAGTCCATTTAGCAGTAAGGCTAATCCAAAAAACCTCACAAATAAGTTGTTTTTTGGTAGATTTATAAAACTAGACAAAATCAAAGTATCCGTCCATATTAGTTTTGAAGCGAGTTGCTCTTTCGTTCTTTGTCGGGTCATAGGTAATCCTTTTTGGGGACATTGAAATTTAGCTGTGTTGTGTCACAAAGAAAATTTCGCTGTGTAGTTATAATTATAATCAAAATAGGGAATTTGCAAGCATTGTTCCGCCTGTTATTATAAGCGGCAGGAACCCGAAAAAAACACAAATACTAAGCGTCAACTTTAATATCTTTCGGGTCTAAATTAATAGGATAAATAGAGTTATGAATACCATTGATCATAAAGATTTTGAAGCGGTAATTGGTTTGGAAGTACATGCCCAATTACTAACTCAAAGCAAAGCGTTTGCTCCTGTAGCAGCGCAGTATGGCCAGGCACCCAATACCCAAGTTAGCCCATTGTGTTTAGGTCACCCAGGCACCCTGCCTCTAGTAAACGAAAATCTAGTTCGTTACATAATTAAAATGGGTTTGGCTACCAATTGCTCTATTGCCCCTAAATCTATTTTTGCTAGGAAAAATTACTTTTATCCTGATTTACCAAAAGGTTTTCAAATATCTCAGTTTGAAACACCCATCTGTGAAGGTGGATACATTGACATAGAAGTGGAAGGGTACACCAAACGCATAGGGATTACTCGTATCCACATGGAAGAGGATGCTGGAAAATCCATTCATGATCAAGATCCCTATAATACGTTGGTAGATTTAAACAGGGCGGGTACTCCACTCATTGAAATAGTGTCAGAGCCAGATTTGCGTACCCCACAAGAAGCCTACGCCTACCTGTCTAAAATTAAACAGATTGTTCAATATCTTGAGGTCTGTGACGGAAATATGGAAGAGGGTAGTTTGCGTTGTGATGCCAATGTTTCGGTACGACCAAGGGGACGAGAAAAATTTGGTACTCGTACCGAGCTCAAAAATATGAACTCCTTTAGAAATGTTGAAAAAGCCATAGATTTTGAAATTTACAGGCAAATTGAACTTATAGAAGCGGGAGGTGAAGTCGTTCAACAAACTAGGCTTTGGCATACTAGTAAAATGGAGACTCGAATCATGAGATCTAAAGAGGAGGCGCATGATTATCGATATTTTCCAGAACCAGATCTCCCGCCCATTATTGTAACCAATGATTTATTGGATGAGATAAAGGCAGAGTTACCGGAGCTTGCTCATGTACGTCAAGAGCGTTTTGTGGAACAATATCAACTCAGTGAAATCGATGCAGTTACCTTAACAGAGAATCGATATCTTGCCGATTTTTTTGAAGAACTGGTCTCCGAAAGTGGCCATGTGAAAGCCTCGGTTAGTCTAATTTTAAGTGACGTTCTCCGAGTGCTAAATGAGCAAAGTATTAGCATAAAAGAATTCCCTTTATCGGTGCAAAGATTAGCTGAATTGTTGGATCTCAGAACTTCAGATAAAGTCAGCTCATCCGCTCAACAGACCATATTTAATGCCATGTTAGAACAAGATACCTCAGCGCTTGAATTAGCAGATGCCTTGAATGTACTCCAGGTTTCGGACACTAATTATATGGATGATCTGGTACAGCAAGTTATTGAAGCGAATCCAGATGAAGCCAAACGATATCGAGAGGGAAAAAAGCAATTGATGGGATTTTTTGTGGGACAGGTGATGAAGGCCTCTAAGGGGAAAGCTAATCCTAAAATGGCGAATGAATTTGTTCGTAAATATTTAGACTAAAAATCTGATGATGAGTAGGATAAAGGCAACTAACGTATCAATAGCGATTAGAACAGCAAAAATGGCATTAACGACAATTAAGAAAAAAATGAATAAGCCAGAACTAAAACAATCTTTGTTACCTAAGGGTATTATTTCCCCTTCTAGTGTTCGAGGTGCCATTGTCTTGTTATTCTTTGCTTTTCTACTTAGCCAATGTAACCGCCCAGAACCGATCAATCAAAGCTACTTTGCTGTTGAAATTGATGTGGCAGATTCATTGGATCAAACTCGTAATAGAGAAGGTTTTGAATTTTTATTGTACTCGCAAGAAACGCAAAATAGCGTTATTGATACCCTGTTTATTGGAAAAACCGATAGTATGGGGCAAATTAAGGGTACCATAAGCTTTGATGAAGCAGGAGCTTATCCCCTCCAAATAAGCCGGGATGGAAGCCCAATTTTAAGTATGAGAGTCCTTTTAGCACAGGGAGATAGCGTACTTTTCACCGGAGAATTTCCAGGTATTGGTCAAACGTTGAAGGTAGATTCCAGAGAACAGCGGGCAGTAGATGTTTTTGACCGGATTGATGCAGGATTTACCCGTACTCGTCGATTTATTGCTATAGGAGCACTAGCCGATACCGCTATTATAGATGAATTACGAAAGTGGGCCAATTTATATGAACAGGTGTATAAAGATTATCCTGGAACCTTTGCTTCCTCTTTCGCACTTGAGGCAGCGGTGCAAATACTTTCCGATATTGACCAACAGAAAATGATGTCCTTGATTAACGAAGGACTTGATAATGATCAGTCCTTAGGGCTTGCCTTAACTTTTGGTAAAGACTATACCAGTACCACTAATGGTTTTGATCATGGGGTTCACTATTTAGACTCCTTACACTCGCTCGTCACCAACAAAGAACAAGCCCGAGCAATCGATCAAATGCTCATTGAGTTGTATTATGATTCCTTACGAGTTGATGAGGGAAAAAATAGGTTAGACCGGTTCAAGCGTTTGTACGAAGAAGATGATCTTTCGTTTTGGTATAAAAACATGCGTTTTGAACTTGAAGATTTAGCTCCAGGTACATTTATTCCAGCTTTTAGCTTTGTTAGCACCGAAGGGGATACTATTGACGAAGAGAGTATTAAAGGATCGCCTACTTTGCTGGAATTTACTCTTATGGAAAATGGATTATATCAACAGCAATACGAAGAATTAACGGTTAGCTATCAACTTTTTGCTCCACGTAGATTTCAAATATATACGATTGCGTTTGATGAAAGTGCCACCACTATATTAGCGTTTTTTCAAGAAAGAGATCGCTTCTGGTCTATTGCGGAACCACCAACAATGAATCGAAAATCCCTGGTTGAAACCTTCAATATCCAGTACTATCCAACACGAATACTAGTCGATGCCGAAGGCCGAATCATCCGGAAATTTATTGGTGAAGAACTTGATGATTTTATACCGTATCTCACACCACACTTAACCTCGAACTAATTTTGTAATCTATTAATTATGCGAAAATTTCTAATTGCAGGTAACTGGAAAATGAATGGAGGAGCAGAATATACCTCCGACTTATTATCTGCCATAAAAGCGCGAAAGGCGGTCATTTCTGAAGATGTAGATGTCTTGGTTTGTCCAACTTTTGTGTCTTTATCTATGGCTATTGATCAACTACACGAAAGCGATATACTTGTGGGGGCGCAAAACATGCATGAGGCTGAAAAGGGAGCCTATACAGGCGAAGTAAGTGCATCTATGTTGGTAGAAGCGGGATGTAGTTACGTCCTTTTAGGGCACTCTGAGCGGCGGGCCTATTTTCATGAAGATGATGCCTTAGTTTGCGAAAAATTACAAACCGCACTTAGTCATGATTTAGCACCAATTGTGTGTGTCGGAGAATTATTAGAAGAACGAAAAGAGAATCGACATTTTGAGGTGGTTAAAAGCCAAACTCTTGCTGCTTTCAGTGGTCTTAACGAAGAACAAGCAGTTCAAGTTGTCGTCGCCTATGAACCGGTATGGGCTATTGGGACTGGAGAGACAGCAAGCCCAGAACAAGCACAAGAAATGCACGCGTTTATTCGCTCCATCTTAGCAGAACAGTTTGCAGAAGCAGCACGAGCTATTCGTATTCTCTACGGGGGGAGCATGAAGCCAACTAATGCTCATGAATTACTAAGCCAACCAGATGTTGATGGTGGGTTAATTGGTGGTGCAAGTTTAGATGCAGAGAGCTTTGTGGATATTGTTGAAACTGCGGAAGCGTTGAGCATTTCTGCCGGAAAGGTTCATTCTCAACTAAGCCCAGAGGAAGAATAGGGATATGAAGGTATTACTCCTAGGAAGTGGGGGAAGAGAACACGCATTGGCTTGGGCTTTATCCCAATCGCCTCTTTGCGATACCTTATATATAGCACCTGGTAATCCAGGTACCTTCGCATGTGGGGTGAATGTGGCTTTGGATGCCTTAGATTTTGAACAAATACTAGAATTCATCGTGGATAAGGAAATTGGTCTTACGGTTGTAGGCCCTGAACAACCGTTAGTTGCTGGTATAACCGATTATTTAGAGGCTAAGGGTCATGCTGTTTTCGGGCCTAGTACTATTGCATCGCAATTAGAGGGAAGTAAGCAATTTGCTAAGGATTTTATGGCTCGCCATAACATACCTACAGCAGCATACAAAGTGTTTACAAGAGACTATTATGCTGAAGCACTAGCTTATGTGGATGCTCATAATCAATACCCTATAGTGTTAAAAGCAGATGGTTTAGCCGGTGGTAAAGGTGTGTTAATTCCGGAAAATCGGGAAGAACTTCTAGCTGGCTTAGAAGAGCTTCGCAGAGGATCATTACAAGCCGCAGCCCAAACTTTAGTAATCGAAGAATTCATGCCTGGTGAGGAAGCATCTGTATTTACCTTGTGCGATGGTGAATACTTTGAAATCATGGGAACAGCACAAGATCATAAACGCCAACTTGATGGCGATAAAGGTCCAAACACGGGAGGTATGGGGGCATATTCACCATCTCCGCTCCTATCAGAAGATATGCTCAATTCGGTATCAGAAACTATCATTGCACCAACTATAGCGGGCATGGCCGCCGAAGGAAACCCCTATAAAGGTTTTTTGTATGTTGGTCTCATGATGACATCAGCGGGTCCTAAAGTAGTAGAATATAACTGCCGGTTTGGTGATCCAGAATGCCAGGTGGTTATACCAAGACTTCGAAGCGATCTACTTACTCACTTAGTGCAAAGTACACGAGGCGAACTTCTAGGGGAAGACATCGTATTTGATCAGCAATATAGAACAACAGTGGTGTTAGTTTCAGGTGGTTATCCTGTGAGTTATGATAAAGGATTTCCCATTTTTGGCTTAGATGAACTCGAGAAAGTAGAAGCCGTTCAGGTTTTTCATGCGGGTACAAAGGAACAAGATGGACAACTATGTACTGCGGGTGGCCGGGTGTTAAATGTGGTCGGTACCGGTCCAACACTCCAAGAGTCAATATCAATTGCTTACAAAGGCCTTGAATCTATTTCGTTTGAGGGAATGTTTTTCCGCAAAGATATTGGCGCTAAAGGGTTGAACCATGTTTCATGAATGTAATCTACCATCATATCAACTGTTATATACGAGTTTTATTAACAGCTTGTACCATTAAAGCATGTTTAAGCTACTCTCTTGTACTTCGCAGGAATAAAGATTTACACAATTCTAGCTCTTTTAAGATCTCATACTTGTGGTTATTGGCATTATTCTCCGTAACTCAGAATGGAGTCGTTAGCGCAAACATTGGATTACGTCTACATGAACCTGATAGTGTAGTGAACCAGATGATAGCTCAGAAAACCGCTGAAATCACAGTCGACGTACCCCTACATGATTTCGTTCGAACGCAAGAAACGAGTTATTACCTTTCACAAAAAAATCCTATTCCCGTGGCTACCTTTATCCAAGCTTCAGCTATGATAAAGGGTATGGATGGATTCATTGTGAGTGATAAAGCTGAGCATAAGATATACCTTTTTAGCTCAGATGGAAAACTACACATTGAGGCAGGTGGACACGGGGCCGGGGTGCAATCATTTCATGCTCCGAGTGACATAGCTAGCAATAATGGACTAAAGATCTATGTAGCA